>UMHM01018154.1_pt1 | contig 268104 bp, 220 predicted proteins | sample 1965501 | NCBI WGS metagenome assembly UMHM01 (sample SAMEA4836095, study PRJEB28245) | human gut metagenome | biome: gut microbiome; material: fecal sample | place: Denmark | collected 2008
TTCCCTTTTAAACCCTCGTTTCCTTCCCGGAAACGGGGGTTTTTATTTTCTAAAACTGTCCGTGACAACCTCCCGGGTTGTTAGAATTCGTCTTTTGAAGTTGCCGGTCCTTTCTTATAGCGATTTTTGAGTATGACTCAAGACTTATTTGATAACGACCCGGTCACGGAGTTGCATCCTTTATCGCACGACGCGCCTGCCGTTCCCGATGAAACGCTACGACCCTTGGCCGATCGTATGCGTCCGAAATCCATCGAGGAGGTCGTGGGACAGAAAAAACTGATTGCACCGGGGCAGCCTTTGCGGGTGGCCTTTGAGACCAAGCGCCCTCATTCGATGATTCTGTGGGGTCCCCCGGGGGTCGGTAAAACGACACTCGCGCGACTGATGGCCGATGCCTTCGGATTGCCTTACATCGCGATTTCCGCCGTTTTAAGCGGCGTCAAAGAAATTCGCGAGGCTGTTGAGTCCGCCAAACTTCACATGGCTCAAACCGGCAAACCCACGCTCGTTTTTGTCGACGAAGTGCATCGCTTTAACAAAAGTCAGCAAGACGCTTTCTTGCCGCATGTCGAAAGCGGTCTTTTTGTTTTTGTCGGGGCGACAACGGAAAACCCCTCCTTTGAGGTCAATTCCGCACTGTTAAGCCGCTCTGCCGTTTACGTGCTCGAGAGCTTGACCCGCGATGATTTAAGCGAGCTTTTAGACCGTGCGTTAAAAACGCAGGTCACCTTCGTGTCGGTTGATCCCAAGGCCCGTGAAATTTTGATTGATTTGGCCGACGGCGACGCCAGACGCCTTTTAAATGCTCTCGATGTCGCAAGCGGAATGGCGCGAGACCGTTCCGTGAAGGTTCTGACGGCGGAGTTTTTGCGCAAAACGCTTCCGGCGACATTACGACGCTTTGATAAAGGCGGAGAAAACTTTTACGACCAAATCAGCGCTCTACATAAGAGCGTGCGCGGTTCGAACCCGGACGCATCTCTTTATTGGCTTGTGCGCATGCTCGACGGCGGGTGCGACCCGCGTTATATCGCCCGCCGAGTCATTCGCATGGCCGTCGAAGACGTCTCGCTCGCCGATCCGAGAGCAACGGAACTTGCGTTAAATGCAGCTGATATCTACGAGCGACTCGGTAGCCCGGAAGGGGAACTTGCTATTGCTCAGGCCGTGGTCTACATGGCCGTCGCCCCCAAGAGCAATTCCGTATACACGGCCTTTAATGCCGTTCGAGCCTTCGTTAAGGAAGACGGTACGCGACCTGTGCCTATGCATTTGAGAAATGCCCCCACGAAACTGATGAAAGAGCTCGGGTACCACGCCGGGTACCGCTATGCGCATGACGAAGAAGGGGCGTATGCCGCAGGTGAGACATATCTACCCGAGGGCCTTGAGGCGATGCATTGGTATGAGCCGACCGATCGCGGGCTTGAAATTAAGATTGCCGAAAAGCTTCAAAGACTGCGTGCCTTAGATGAGAATGCGCGACGCTCGGGCAAGGCACGGCATTAAAGCTTTTGCGGAAATTTGCAGTTGCCGAACAAAGGGACGAAAATTACGAAACTTGACTTTGAGCGACGGGACTTTTGTTCGGATGCAAAAGCGCCCCGCGCCGTGATTTGGAGAACATACGAATGCTCGATATTAATCTTCTTCGTAAGAACCTACCGGAAGTCATCGCTCGCTTAGCGACGAGATCTTTTGCCTTCCCGGAAAAGGAGTTCAACGCACTGGAAGAAGAACGCAAGGCCGTTCAGACCAAGACCGAAGTCCTTCAGGCCGAGCGCAACAGTTTGTCAAAACAAATCGGACAGGCGAAGAAGGCCGGACAGGATGCCTCCGAGTTGATGAAGAAAGCCGCGACGATTCCCGGTGAATTGGCCGATTTGGAAAACGAACTGGCCGATGTGCGTTCTCGTCTCACGGACCTTTTGATGCGCATTCCGAATCTACCCGATTCTTCGGTTCCCGTCGGTCGTGACGAGCGCGACAATGTCGAGCAGCGTCGTTGGGGTGAGCCCCGCAAGTTTGATTTCCCGATTAAGGATCACGTCGATGTCGGCGCTCCTTTAGGGATGGATTTTGACGTTGCCGCCAAATTGTCGGGCGCTCGCTTTTGCTTTATGAAAGGACAGGTCGCACGACTGCACCGTGCGATTGCGCAGTTCATGCTCGATACGCACACGCAACTCCATGGCTATACCGAGTGCTACACGCCGTACATCGTGACGGCCGATACGATGCGCGGAACGGGGCAGTTGCCGAAGTTTGAAGAAGATTTGTTCGCCGCGAAAAAGGGTGGTCAGCAAGGTAAAGGCGATCTTCTCTACCTGATTCCGACAGCGGAAGTGACCTTGACCAATCAGGTTTCCGGTCTGATGCTCAAGGATTCGGACTTGCCGATTAAGGTGACGGCACACACGCCGTGCTTCAGATCGGAAGCCGGTGCCTACGGTCGTGATACGCGCGGCATGATTCGTCAACACCAATTCGACAAGGTCGAAATGGTTCGGATTACGCGTGAGAACGATAGCTATGAGCACTTGGAGGAACTCACGCACAATGCCGAAGTGATTTTGCAAAAGCTCGGGCTTCCGTACCGTGTCGTTTTGCTTTGCACGGGGGATATGGGCTTTAGTTCGGCTAAGACCTATGACTTGGAAGTCTGGTTGCCCGGACAGAATACGTACCGCGAAATCAGTTCCTGCTCGAACTGCGAGGCCTTCCAGGCGCGTCGTATGGGAACCCGGTACAAGGGAGCAGACGGCAAACCCCACTATGTGCACACGCTGAACGGTTCGGGACTTGCGGTAGGCCGTACGCTCGTTGCCGTGCTTGAAAACTACCAGAACGCCGACGGGTCGGTTACGGTTCCCGAGGTGTTGCGTCCTTATATGGGGGGACTTGAAAAACTCGTTCCCAATAAGGCCTAAACCTGCGTCAAAGCTGTTTACCGCTAGACGTAAGGCAATATCGTCATCTAGGCTGTTAACGGAAAAACATTCACCCTTTGGGGCTAAATGCTTCAAGGGGTGTTTTTTTTTCGAGGGTGAAGTGTCAAGGGCGGACATGTCGGCGCTAAAGTCCGAGTTATTGCAATTGGGAATCGGCCAAGAGAAGCAAGGTCTTGGCAAGGATTGTCAGAAGCGACGTTGTCTCTTTCTTTTCTTTCCCGTAGGCCGAAAGCGTCAGAAGCGGAATTGCCTGAGCTTTGTCACCGACAACGTGCGGCCGGATAAAGCGACCGCTCAGATATCCGGCTCGATTCGGTATTTGCGTTAAAGAGGCTCGCCAGGCTATGAGAGCCCGGAGTTTTTCAGGGTCGCCTGCGACCGGTTTAATGTGACTGTTTTTCGGAAGCGACAGAGTGACGGCCGGCCTTCCCTTCGGTGAGCCCAAGCTCTTGTTGGCCTTCTGAGTCTCGTTCAGTGCGAGGTTCAGGAGTTCTTCCGTTCGCTCCGACAGTACCACTTGACTGCGAGACGTTACGGTCACGTCAAACCAGCAGGTGTTGCGTACCGAGGAGATGAACGACTTTTTGCATTGCACGGCAGTCAGTTGTGTTTGGGACCACGGTGAGGTTTTGTCGGTATCCCAGCGGCTTTTTGTGTTCGAGAGACGCTCTATAACCTGATCGGCAACTTTTTGTGCTCTGTTCGAATCGTCTCGAATCCACTCCCAGGCACGCTCTCGGAAAAGTAAACGCGTGGATACCTGACCGAGGTAGTTGATAAACGCATTCGGAGAGGCTCCGCTTAAAAGAATGTGGGACGCAAAGTGCGCTTTTCCGGCAAGTTCGCCCGAGGAGGCCGGGTTGTCGGACCGGGCGCAGATCCAAAGTGGCGTTTGAGCTTCGATGCGAAAGTCTTCGAAAAGTTTGGCAAGTCCGAAGGCAGCGGCTGTTGTTTTCACATCCGAAAGATCGGACGTAATCAGAATCGGTTTCGGAGTTTTCGCTTGTTTTTTCTTGGTTTGCAAGACAACGCACACCGAGTGCTTAAGGCGCGTCTTAAAACGCGGGGTCGAATCGGTACTCAGGATATTGAAGGCATCGAAGCCCTCGGTCACAAGAAGCCGCTGAAAGTCAGATAAGACCCGGTCAGAGGCGCCCGATAAGTTCGCAATTTTCGTTTCCCGATCCGTCAGTTCAAGCGCAAAGCTCTCGCTTTCAATTCTTTGCAAGAGCGTTGATCCGGTGCGCGAAGCTTCGATATAGGCCAGGGCCCGTGCGCTTTGCTCGTCCGGTTCGGGAAGGCTTGCGGCGTACGGCAGGCGGCTTTCTAGGGCCAGGGCCGAACCGCCTGTAATGAGGGCGGCAAGACACGCAAATGCAAGACAAAGAGACATCCTCAATTTAGGGTTACCTTCGGTTTTTTCTCAACGCTGTCGATGTATACGGAAAGCTCGAACGCCGCTTGAATGCGGTCTCCGACTTTCAATCCTTCTTTTAGGAAGTGCTCCTTCGGAACATATAAAACAAAAGGTTCGGCCGAGTAGTCCTTGGAAAGGAACGAATCGACCTGGACTCGCGCATAGGGGATGGAAAACACTTGCGTGTAATCCAAATCAACGGCGCGTATGGTGCTGCTGATGAGGTACAGGGCATTGGAGACGTCAACCGGCGAGAACCCGACAAGGCTCTTGGCAGAGCGAACGTCGGCATCGGCTTCGCGCAACTTATGAATGACTCCCGGCGGAATCGCCTCGAAAAAGTCCGAACCCGGGCGACGAATATGATCGGTCAGCCCGTATAAAACGGCTTTGTAGCGTTCGTTTGTGCGGTACAGACTATGCTGGTCGGGCCATAAAGGGTCGAAGGCAAGCAACGAAGACATCGGTCCGCGTGTGTCGGAAAACGGCGTAATCCCCAAAAGAGCACAGACGCCCTGTTCGGACTGAGCAGCCCCGTGAAGATAAACGGGAATGTGTGTGCCGTCTTGGAAAACCGGATAAACGCCCGCAACGTCCCAAGGCTGTCCGTCATCGATGCGGACGGCCGTGACAAGTAGCATCGAGCGGTCAAGCGTCGTGCAGTCGGTTTCGACGCCGTGCCCGGTCAAGCGGACGACATCGTTGGCGGGGCGGGGATTGTCGCGTAGCAATCCCAAACGAACGGGACGGGAATTTTCCGCCATAAAAGCCAGTTGACGCATCAGGCGCTCACTCGGCATGGTATCGGATGTTGTTCGCATGGTCGGATCGAGCTGCTCTAGGAAGAACGGGTGCAGATTAATCGCTCCGGTCTCAAGCGGAGCCGTGAGCGAACTGATTGGTCGACTTTCGGGCGGACATGGGATGTTCAATTCTTCCCAAACATTGAAAATCGGCATTTGTTCGACGTGCTCGACCGTTAATTCGGACTGAACGGACTCGCGAAGACGCTGCGCCTCTTCATCATGAAGGGTGTGTTCGATCCAACGATATAAGCAAAAGGCAATGAGAGGGGCATTGGGGTTCCCGGTTTTCCCGTACTGGTAGAAAAGACCGAGTAAAAGGACATTGGCCGGCAATCCGCTTTGGGCAAAATGCTTCAGCGATTTTTCGATTTCGGAAGTCGACAGTGTGAAAAACCGATCGCCCAAACACGCCAGCCCCGCGGCCCAGTATTTGGCACACTCCACGCCGCGCGTCAGTGCCGAAAGAATCAGACCGCGTGTGAGTTCCGGATTTTTTGTCGCACCGATTCCGAGGGCATGGGCTCGCGCTAAGGCGTAAAGGGCCTTCATGTTGCCTCCGGCGGCACTTTGAACGAGCCAAGCAAGATTGCGCTCATCGGCCTTGTCGGTCTTCGATTGCAGGTATCGGTAGTAGGCTAGCTGTGCGTCGCTGTCGTTATAGCGTTTGGCAAGGATTTCAGTCAGAGCCCATCGAATATCCTCGGGCACGAAGTTTTTGGTCCTCGGACTTAAGGCTAAAAAGCGCATGGCCGGAACATATTCACGCGCTGCGGCTTTGCCGAGGAGATATGCGGCGAACGCCTCTCCCTTGATATTTCCCGCGCTGGCACGGAATAGAGACATTCCCAGACGTCCGCAGGCCGGCATGTAGTCGTAACCGGCAGCATCGTACATAAGGTGCAGGCGCGCTTTGCGAAGTCTTTCGGATGTCGGACGCATAGACATTGCTTGATGGAAAAGACCGATTCCGGGATTGGAAAACGAGAAGCGGGAGATGGTGCGATTGGCGCGGAATTGATTGGCATCCCGGCTGAAGCCCTCAAGGACGTTTGAGTCATAGGAGGTTTCACAGAGTTCTCCGACCGTGTAAAAACCCGTGAGAGCCACGGTCTGGCCTTTTTTTATCCGACCCTTCGGAAGAGCTGCTTTCGGGATGGCAACCGTTACGGTGTCTTGTCGAATGCAGCAACGCATCAGGATATAGTCAACGCCGGCGAAGGTGCACTTGTCGAGCCTGCGATCGAAAACGGCAGGAACCGTTAGGATCGGGAATTTTTCCAAAGGGCCGTACGTAAAGCGCTTCGGGACTTCAAGTGTCAGGGAATTGGCCCAAAACGAAAGACTCGCACTGTAGTGAAATCCGGTCTTTAAGCGCTCGGCCTGCATGCCCCACGTGGCACTTAAGGCCCGAATCGGGCGCTTAGCTTTTTGAGGGAGCAACGAGAGAACGGCCCAATTCAGATTCGGCGCAACCTGCACGTGTGTAATCTGCAAGATCGTGTACATCGTGTTTTTCACAAACGGAAGGATGATTCCGACCTCGAGCTCGTTTTGTGGAAAATCGGCGGAAAACGTGCGGACGGCATTAATCGGTTCCAGGTTTTCCGGATAGATCATTCTGGACTGCAGGCGGGCAAAGGGACGTAACGACAAGTCGGCTATCGGGCGCACGGTTTTTGTGTCATCGATGGGAAAGGTATCGTCGGGGCTTGTTGACCAAGCCGGCTGGTGCCCGGGCGTCCACGGCAGTTTCGGAGTCGTGAACGCTGCCTCAAAGCGTTCGTTTGTAAGAATCGTGCCAGCTTTATCGCCGAAAATGTCCTTCGGGGAAGGTAAAGAAAAGGGTGCAATGCTGACAACAGCCGAAAGAGAACAGTCTGCAGCAAGACGCGCCTTTCTCCGATGCTTTCCGATGAAAGGTTCGGGGCTTTGGCGGATAAAGTCGGCAGCGTTTTTCAAAGCAAATTTTACGAGTTTGCAAATCGGAAGGTTCGGGTCTTTTCGAGCAGAAAAGAGTGTCTCTTCCCAAGAGCTCAGTGCTTGTACGAACATCTGGGCGTTACGATTTCGAATGCCGTGCGGGTCGAAGGCATTGCGAAAGTTTGTTCGCGGCAAAAACTGCGACATGTTCGTTTTTTTGATAAAAGCATCCCATGCTGCATCGTAGGACTTCGTATAAGCAAGGGATCCTATGTACGGAGTAATTGCGACTTCAGCAAGCAGTTGAGGGAGAAATCCGGGCTTATCGATACCGTTTGCCGCAATGTAAAGGAGATCGGTCGGCGTGTAATACACGGCGTAACGGGCCAAGGGGCACGCAAAGCAAACTTCACGGACTTGATCCGGGAAGGCCTCACGCGTTCCGTAGACGGCCACACGCGGACTGCGCAGGAAGGCCGCGGCTTCCTTTCGGCCCATGAGACGCGTCAGCAGATCCGTGAGCTTGGGACGATAGGCGGATAAAAGCTCTTCGGAGCGTGTCAGTTCAAATCCAGGAATACCGGTAAGGGTGCAGGCCATGATTGTTCGGAATGTCTAAAAGTCGGTGAAGTGGTAAGAGGCGACGGGGCATTACCGCATCAGGCGATTATAGAAGGGACGGTGAAGAATTCTTAGGTCACAGTCATGAAAAGCCCCTGTTTTTGAGGGCTTGAAATTGGCCTAATACCCCCCTATGATCGCACCAATAAGTCTTTATTTTACGGTTTGTGTTTTTCAAGCTTGTAGCGGGAGAAAAACGATGAGAAAGGTTCGTGTCGGCTTGGCCGGTCTCGGGACCGTAGGTTACGGAACCTATGCGGTTTTAAACGAAAATGCGCAGGTAATTTCGGCACGCTCCGGTGTTTGTATCGAGGTGACGTGTGCAGTTGTTCGCAATGTGGCCAAGGCGAAGGAAAAGACCGGGGGAAAACTTCCGATTCAAACGGATTTTCACGCCATCCTAGATGACCCAACCATCGATATCGTGGTCGAAGTGATGGGCGGAATCGAACCAGCAAGAACACTGATTCTCGATGCCATTGCCCGCGGCAAGCATGTCGTGACGGCCAATAAACACTTGATTGCTACGCAAGGCGAAGAGATTTTTCACGCTGCCCAGGAGCGCGGTGTTACGGTTGCCTACGAAGCGGCCGTTGCCGGCGGCATCCCGATTATCAAAGCCTTGCGCGAAGGGCTTGCTGCCGATCGCATCGAGTCGGTTTCCGGCATTGTGAACGGAACGAGCAATTTTATTTTGACGATGATGCGTGAAAAGGGCGTGTCGTTTTCCGAGGCTTTGAGGCAAGCACAAGAACTCGGCTATGCCGAAGCCGATCCGACTTTTGATATCGAAGGCATCGATGCAGCTCACAAGATGACGATTTTGGCTGCTCTGGCGTTCGGAACACCGTTTAACTACGAAGCGGCGGTCACGCAAGGTATTTCGTCATTACAAGCCCGAGATTTTTCGATTGCCGATGCTTTGGGGTACCGCATCAAGCTTATCGGTCAGGCCAAACGCACGACGCACGGTATCGAGCTCGGAGTTCATCCGAGGCTCGTGCGCAAGGAAAGCCTTTTCTCGCAAATTGACGGAGTGATGAATGCCGTTGAGGTTCTGGCCGACGGACTCGGTCCGACGTTTTATAGCGGACGCGGAGCCGGTGAACGACCGACGGCATCGGCTGTTGTCGCCGACATCATCGACATTGCCCGTACGCTTGATGTCGAGCCGTACGAACGGGTACCGATGACGGGAGTTGGGCCCGAGGCACGAAGCCTGATTGAGTACGTTTCCCGCGAGGAAACCGAAAGCCGTTTTTACGTGCGGGTCGATGCGCATGACCAGACGACGGCTAAAAATGTTTTTGAAGAATTGTCTATCGGAGCGGAGTTTTCTCGCCTGTATGAAGATCAGGCGGTTTTCCTTTTGGAAAAGATACCGTACGGTCAGTTTGATGCTGCATTGAAAAAGATTGCGTCCGAATCGAGCGCTAAGGCAAGCCCTGTCGGACTGTATGTGTTTGATTCGTAGGAGGCTCTATGCAATACATTTCAACACGCGGAAAGGAAGAGCCTAAGACGTTTTCTGAAATCGTTCTCGAAGGCCTGGCCGGGGACGGCGGGCTTTATGTGCCGCAGGAGTATCCGAAGCTGACGCACGAGGCTTTGCATGCTATGCGAACGATGACCTATGCCGATGTGGCCTTTGAGGTCTTAAAGCGCTTTGCCGACGATATTGATCCGGCTGACTTAAAGCGCCTCATTGACGAGACATACACGGCACAAACGTATTGCAACGTTCGCCCCGGGTCCGATGCGAAGGCCATTGTCCCGGTTCGCAAACTCAAAAACGGACTTTTCCTCGCCGAGCTTTCGAACGGTCCGACGCTTGCCTTTAAAGACATGGCTATGCAGTTTCTCGGCGCGCTGTTCGGTTATCTTCTCGCGCGCGAAGGAAAGGTTCTGAATATTCTCGGAGCGACATCGGGTGATACCGGGTCGGCAGCCGAGTATGCCATGCGTTCGCGCAAGGGCATTCGTGTTTTCATGTTAAGTCCCTACGGGCGCATGAGTGAGTTCCAACGGGCACAGATGTATTCGCTTGCGGATGCGAACATTTTCAATTTGGCCGTTCAGGGCGTCTTCGACGACTGCCAGGACATTGTCAAGGAAATCGGCAAAGACACGGCCTTTAAGGCCCGCTATAGCATCGGCACGATCAATTCGATTAATTGGGCTCGGGTGGCTGCTCAGGTGGTCTACTACGTTTATAGCTACTTAAAAGTGACCGAAAACGAAGACGAGGCGATTGATGTGACCGTTCCGACGGGAAACTTCGGCAATGTACTTGCTGCGTGGATTGCAAAACAAATGGGGGTTCCGTTTGCTCGCCTGGTTGTGGCAACCAATGAAAACGACGTTTTGGATGAGTTTTTCAAAACCGGGGTATATCGCATCCGCGACGGTGCCCACACGTACCTGACAAGTTCGCCTTCTATGGACATTTCCAAGGCGAGCAATTTCGAGCGCTATATCTATGACATTCTCGGGCGCAATTCCCTGCGCCTTTGCGCCTTAAAAGACGAGCTCGAACGAACGGGACGATTCTCGGTTTCCGGCGCCGATTTCGACTCGGTCCGAGAAAGCGGCTTTACTTCCGGCAAGAGCATTCACGCCGACCGACTCTCGACCATTCGCACGATCTTAAAGACCGAAGGTATCCTCATCGATCCGCATACGGCCGATGCGGTCAAGGTCGCTTTGGACAAGATGCGAAGCGGCGTCAAGATGCTTGTGATGGAGACGGCGCAGCCGGCAAAATTTGCTGCAACCATTCGGGAGGCCACAGGAAAAGATCCGGAAAAACCGGCCGGCTATGTCGATATTGAAAAGCGTCCTCAGCATGTGACGGTCGTTCCGGCACAAACTCAGGTGGTTCGTGACTTTTTAGTGGACAAACTGTCGCATTAGGCGAGTTTTAAGCGTCGGAGTTTTATGTGCGAGAATCTCGGCGCTTTTTTGTTGCAAGGCCATGTTTTTACTTTTCATGAAACTTGTCGGCGCGCCGCTTTTTCTTGTCGCTGCGACCTTGGCGGCTCGGCGGTGGGGAGGGACAGTCGGCGGTCTGATTGTGGCTTTGCCGCTGATTTCCGGTCCGATTTCCGTATTTTTAGCGCTCGAGGACGGCGCGCAGTTTGCCGTACGAGCCGGTATCGGCTCGCTGACCGGGACACTAGCGCTTGCTTTTTTCGGCTTCGTGTATGCCGTGGTTTGTCCGAAAGGGCGCATTTTTGCCGTTGTAGCCGGTCTTTCGGCGTTTGCCGTCAGTTCCGTTTTCCTTAGCCGACTGAATTTGAGTCTTGTCACTCTTTTCACACTTACGGCGTTTTGTATCGTGCTGTTAGGGTACATGACGCCGGTTTCCCGCCAAGTCGGACCGGCACGAAGACCGCTCAAATACGATTTGCTGCTGCGCGTCTGTCTGATGGTTGCCATGACCCTTGCCGTTACGGAAGCGGCGCCTTTTCTCGGACCGACGGCAAGCGGCGTTCTTTCCTCGTTACCGCTCATGGCGCTTACGATGGCGCTTTTTGCGCAACGCGACGGAAAAAACGCCGCTGAGGCGCAAAAGGTGATGAAAGGACTTGTGAGCGGATTGATGAGTACGGCTGTTTTCTACTTGGTGCTACCGACGGTGCTTACGGACGAGCATTTGATTTTCGGATACGGAACGGCAAGTCTTGCAGCTGTTCTTTTGCAGTGTGCAGTGCTCTTTGTCATTCAAGGGAAAAGAAGAAAGGTCCTTCGAAAGACTCGTCCGTAGAAGATACCGACAACACCTTTTATATGGGGATTGAGCACAGGTTTTTCAATTGAGGTTTCTCCCCCTGTTTTCGCAAATCTTCTGACCCGATATAGGGTTTTAAGAGGGAAGGAAAAGGAAAGTTCCTTCCGGGATGTTTTAAGGAGAACTTCTATGACAAACAGGATGCCTCAACTATTTACCGATTCGTTCTTCCCTGCTTTTGTGACTGATCCGTTCGGAGAGGTTGAATCGTTCCACACACCGTCTGTTTTCGGTCGTCATGCCGATCGCGTGATGAAGACGGATATTCGTGAAACGGACAAGAGCTATGAACTTGCGATTGATTTGCCCGGCTTTAAGAAAGATGAAGTCGAAGCCGAACTTAAGGACGGCTATCTGACGATTTCAGCGCACAAGGCTGTCTTGCACGATGAAAAGAACACCAAAGGGCGTGTGATTCATTGTGAACGTACATCGGGCGCTTGCTCTCGGAGTTTCTTCGTCGGCAAGGATGTTCGTGAGGGTGATTGCACGGCAACCTTCGAGGACGGTGTTTTGCACGTGTCCGTTCCTAAGGCCAGCCAGAACACACAACCGGCACGCCGTCTGATTAACATCGCTTAAGCGGTTCGGCATCAGGCGTCCGATGGCACCTGACACGTCGCAGACCCGAGGTCAAAGAGATTTGCCTCGGGTTTTTTGTGTACAAGTCTGACAAAATCCGCTTAAGCTACAGTTTGTCGCGGGGAGAACAACGGGGAATGGGAGAGTTTATTGGCTTAGAAGGTGTACTTCAGCCCGATTCCGGCTTCGATTTCCTTCGTGTATCCGTGACCTTGCTCACGCTCCACGTATCCGTAGCAGCGAAGATTGTCCGTCAGATTCACGTTGTAGTTCGCTCCGTAGTAAAACCGGTGCTTTACCAGACGATCGGAAAACTCCGTCTCGTTGATGCGAAGTTTGTTTTTCCCGATAAGTTCCCCCTTCCAGCCTAAATCAAGGGCAGCCTGCCCGCGCATTGTGCCGTTCATGTCCATGAACGTTTTCCCGACGACGGCACCGACGCGTCCCGTCAGACTCTCATAATCCCCCTGAGAAACTTTCAAATTGTTTGAGAGCGTAAAGTCTTTACCGACAGACTTGTAGTAGGCAAGTTGCGCCTGTGGCTCGACAAAGACCCCATACATCTGGCTAACGGTCCACTGGGTTCCGACTTCAAGCGAAGCACCGTACCCGATGTTGTCGTACTTGCCGGATACGGACGTTTCGTCACTCATGGCCGTCGAAAGCTTCTGGCAATTTCGGTCGGCACTTAAAACGAAGTCCGCATAGGCGCCGTTCTCAGCAAGATACGTCGCATACAGGTTAATCCCCTCTGAGTGAGCATCGCCCTTGGTGCGAATGTCGGTTTTAACTTTCTGGCTACTGTCGGCGTATTTAAAGTTCGCGCCGAGAAGCCACTTGTCAATCATAAAGTCCGCACCGAGATTGACACGCCAAGACTTTTGCGTAAAGCCGAATCCTTCAAATCCGGTGAAGCAATCTTTTTGACCGGCAACGCTCACCCACAGACCGGCATTTGTATCGTGGCGCACTTCTCCTAAGCGCTTACGCAAATCAGAAAGGCTATTTAAGTGTTGCGTTGTTTGAGCCGCAAGACTTGCGAGAGCAAGAACCGTTTTCCCGGACTGAGAATAATCGTCGGCTATCTGACTCAGGTACCAACGAGATTCGGTCTCAGACTCCCCGGGGTACATTCCGTTTCTTTGAGCAAGTTCATATGTGTAAGCCCCCAATTCGACCTTCCCTCCTTCGAGGGTGAAATCGGCATTGCCCCGAGCTTGATAAATCAAGCAGTTAAGGGATTCTTCTGTCGGTCCCGTCCCGGTCGGAGGGATTTTCACAAAATGGCCTCCGGACCCGATGCCGATAAAGAGCTGATCCGTAACCCCCCGTTCTTCGTCAACATGCATGGAAATCATGCCGTTTTGACCGTTAAGCTCCTTTACTAAAAGGCGTACCGATTGCGGATTATCAGTCGAGATAGCAGATCCTAAATTCACAGTGCCGTTGTTATTAAGTATTAGCGTGCCAAACAGAATGTTGGGCTCGTGTATGTTCCAGGTAGCACCGTTAGCAAATCGAAGTATTATGTCTCCGAAAGGTGTAGATATTTCATTGTCATTATTGGCGGATATTTCGCTTGCGTGGTTCAGAGCCCCGAACGTCAGCCCGTTAAAGACAGAATCATTTGTCATGAAGTTCGCCTCGATGGCAGAGTTCTGTCCCATCGAGAGCAAGTCCTGGTCAATAGAGACTTTCCTCGGGCTTTGCGATTGGTTAATAAATACTTTTCCTCCAGAGACAGAGGCAACGGCATAGGACTGTGAGGCTGCGGAAATATTTGAAATGCTCACGGAATGATCAAGTTCAATGATGCCTCCATAGCCTGCAAAAACTCCGACGGCTACAGATGAGTTAGCGGATGCGGAAATGTTGTTGATTGTTGTTCCTTGTTTTACCGTTACGTGACTGCCATAACCTGCGTAAATGCCATAAGACTCTACGTTAGTTGAGGCGGAAGCCGAAATATCGGATATTTTTGCTTGCCCTTCGACTTCCACGCTGGCTTTTACAGAAAGATGCCCAGGAGGAACATTTTGCGTGTCAGCCCAGATTCCGGCGAGATAAAACCCGGACTCCTGGCCTGATGCAACGTGAAGTTTCTTGATGTCTAAGTTCTGCTTAATATGTACGGTACCGTTGTGCGTTCTCAAGGCTGCCGAGTCAGCACTGAGTCTATCTTGAGTGTTCACGTCGACAGAAATAGAGAGGTCATCCTCAAAACCGAGTGTGTGATTGCCTTTATTTAATTCAATGGCGTTGACTGGGCCGGCGGACGAGCTGTTGATTTGAAGGTCGAGTTTTCCCTTTATGATTGTTTTTCCTTCGGCTTCCGGCTGACCCTCTTGGCCGGGCGGACTTTGCTCGACAACCTTTATTATCGGCTCGAGCGAACTGCGGTTAATGGTAAGCGTTTCTCCTGTTGTTCCGTTGAGGGTTATTTCGGTGTCAGAAGCGGTTTCGTACGGGAGATTAAGGGTAACAAGTTGCCCTGCAAAAGAGGCTCCTTCAAAGTTGTACGTTCCCGGGACTGTAACAGTCGCTACGGTATCGGCACATACAACCGTGTTACCGGTTAAAAGCGCCACGCAAAGCGAAACGGTAGCAGCAATCGGAGAGAGTTTTCGCGTAAGAGGCGTCATGGTTATTTCCTGTAAGAGAGGATGAGAAGAAAAAGCTCCCGAAGATTCGGAAATAAGAGGAAAGGAAATCTTCGGCTACGTTTTGCCAGAGAATAAATCCCTCAGAACAGTGACCACAATAACAGAATACTGATTTCCCGTCCACGCGATAGCGGACGGAAAACCCGTTCGGGATTGTATCGATGCTTGCCATGTGGTCTCCTTTTGGGCAGGACACATTTTAGGACACAAAAAAGACACACATCAAATCGAAAATTGCTACTTTGGGCGCATACACATAAACAAAAAGCCCTGAAAAATCAGGGCTTTGCTACGTTGTGCAAATTACTTTGGTGCCGGTGAGAGGAATCGAACCACCGACCTTCGCATTACGAATGCGCTGCTCTACCAGCTGAGCTACACCGGCAACCACTTCACCCGTCGTAGTACGACCGATGAGGGAGCGCATTTTATCGGAAAGAATCAAAAAAATGCAAGAGGCGACGCATCGAATCTATTTCGAAACGGCGAGTGTCTCGGCGTCTTCACGAAGACCGAATCGTGGGTTTTTCCTTGAAAAAAGCTTGAATTCCCGTAAAAACGCGGATAAAATCGCCTTCTTTAAAATCCTTGCCACACCGATGTCGACGCTCGGGTGGTTTTTTCCGTAAGGAGGAGTAATGCGTCATTATGAATTGTGTGTCATCGTGCACCCGGATCAGTCCGAGCAGGTGCCTTCGATGATTGAACGCTACAAGAACCTTGTTCTCGAGCAGGGCGGCAAAGTGCACCGCATTGAGAATTGGGGACGTCGTCAACTTGCTTATCCGATTGACAAGCTTGTCAAGGCTCACTATGTTCTTATGAACATTGAGTGCACGAGCGAGACATTGGCTGAAATCGAAAACGGATTCCGCTTCAACGATGCGATTCTTCGCCATCTGACAGTCAAGATGAAGAAGGCCGAAACCGGTCCTTCCGTCATGATGAAGACTGTTGAGAAGGAAGAAGCCCGCAAGGCTCAGGCAGCGACGGAAGCTGCTGCTTCTGCCCCTGCCGCGCAGGAAGCTCCGGCTACGGAAGTTGCCGAGCAGTAAAGAATAAAAGGACAATCTTCTGAGTACGGGAGAGCAAATCAATTCGATTCGGTTAAACGCGGCTTTGCTTGAGAAGGACGTGTTACGGTTCACTCCGGCAGGCATCGCGGTTTTCGAGGGAAAATTTCGGCATGAAGGGCAGGTCTATGAGGCCGGTGCCATGCGTCGATTGGAGTTTGATTTTCCTGCCGTGGCATTTGCCGACGCGGCAGTCCGATTAAATCAAATTAGTCCACCGCAACAACTGGAAATCGTCGGTTTTCTCGCTCCGAAGTCCATAAAGACGCAGAAGTTAATTGTCCATATCACGGAATTTACTATTAGGAGTTGACAAAATGGCTTTTGGTGCAAAAGGAAAGGGCAAGCCCCGTCGTGCCAACCAACAGAATGCGCTTTTTAAGCGCAAGAAGTTCTGCCGTTTCACGGTCGAACATGTCGAACAGATTGACTACAAAGACATCGATACGCTGCGGGATTTCATTCAAGAAAACGGTAAGATTATGCCAGCCCGTTTGACCGGGACGAAGTCGCACTATCAGCGCCAGCTCGACACGGCGATTAAGCGTGCTCGCTTCCTCGCTCTGTTGCCTTACACGGATAACCAGGGGACTCGATAATCATGCAAGTCATTCTTCTCGAAAAGATTCATCACCTCGGTGAACTCGGCGCCGTCGTCAAAGTCAAGGACGGCTATGCCCGTAACTTCCTGATTCCTCAGGGTCATGCCAAGCGTGCGACGAAGGCGGCGATTGCCGAATTTGAAACACGTCGTGCGGAACTTGAGAAGGCTCAGGCCGCACGTATTGCGGCGGCTCAGGGTATTGCCGACAAACTGAACGGTCAGACCGTTGAGATTGCCAGCAAGGTCGGTGTCGACGGACGTTTGTTCGGTTCCGTGACCAACGCGGATATTGCGGAAGCTGTCGATAAGCTCGGCTTTGAGATCAAGAAGAGCCAGGTTCGTACACCGCTCGGTGCCATCAAGGCCATCGGCGAGTATACGATTACCGTGGGTTTGATGTCCGACATCACTGCCGATATTACGGTTAAGGTTGTCCCTGAGGCGTAGTTCGCACGGAGTACGACTTAACGAATCTAAGACCGGTTTCGGAAACCTCCGATGCCGGTTTTTTCGTCTTGGGAGGTGACGTGACACACCGCGCCGTCGACTCGCTTTCGTTTGCAGGTTTGTCACGGAAATACGCTATAGTCTTTCCCTCGCAGTTAAGATCAATTCGCACTGATTATTCATTGTTATGTCCGATTCGATTCTGGGATTTCCTCCCGAAGATGCCATGGCAACCGATAGCGTTGTTGCCTCCGTCCGCCGTCCGCCGCACTCGTTGGAAAGCGAACAAAGTATTTTGGGCGGGCTCATGCTCGACTCCAATGCCTTTGAGTTGGTCTCCGATGTTTTAAGCGCCGATGACTTTTACCGCCGCGAGCATCAGATTATTTACGAGACCATCGCGCGTCTGGCGCTCTCGGGGAAACCCATCGATGCCGTAACGGTCTTTAGTGAATTGCAGGCGACCGGCAGAGTGCAAGATGTCGGCGGCATGCAGTATTTGGACGTTCTTGTTCATTCGACACCGTCGGCGGCAAATATCCGTCGCTATGCGGAAATTGTTCGCGAGCGCTCGATTTTGCGTCAACTGATTACAGCCGGGGATGAAATCGTGACGATGGCCCTGTCGCCGGAGGCAGCGGATGTGTCGCAACTTCTTGATAAGGTGCAGTCCAAGATTTATGCCATCGATGAGCGCAGCAATCGCGGCAAGAAAGGTTTTGTTCGGTTGCCGGAAGTTGCGACCGAAGTCACAAAGGAAATTCAAGCGCTTTATGAGCAACACAGCACCGATGATGTCACGGGTCTTCCGACCAGTTACGTCAAGCTCGACAAGATGCTCACGGGTCTGCACAAGGGCGATTTAGTGGTTGTGGCAGGGCGCCCCTCGATGGGCAAGACGGCCTTTGCGCTCAATATTGCCGAATACGCCGGCATGGTTTTGCAACTTCCCGTTGCCATCTTCTCGATGGAAATGAGTGCCGAACAACTGACGAAACGTTTCATTAGTTCCGTCGGTCGCATCGACGCACAAAAAATTCGCCGTGCCCGACTTGATGAATCCGATTGGGCGCACTTTACGGAAGCAGTCGGCGTCTTATCCAAAGCCCCTGTTTACATTGACGACACACCGGGTCTTTCGGTCAACGAGTTACGCGCTCGGGCGCGACGCCTCGCGCGTAAGAGCGGACCACTTTCCCTTATTGTCGTCGACTACCTGCAGCTAATGACAGGAACCTCGAAAGGCAATTCTTCGACCGAAAATCGTGCCACGGAAATCGGCGAGATTTCCCGCGGGCTGAAAAATCTTGCCAAAGAAATGGATGTGCCCGTGATTGCTCTTTCGCAGTTAAATCGTTCTGTCGAACAGCGAACCGACAAGCGTCCTATGATGAGCGACTTACGTGAATCGGGTGCTATCGAACAGGATGCGGACGTCATCATGTTTATTTACCGTGACATTGTTTACAACAAGCAGACATCCGATCCGAATCTGGCGGAAATTATTATCGGCAAACAGCGTAACGGTCCGATCGGCGTCGTGCCGCTTCGATTTGACGGTCAATTCACGCGCTTTGACAATTTGGCTGAAGAGGCAGAGTTGCCTCCGGAATTGCGATAGGGGATAGGAGCGATGGAATTCTTTTCGACAGTGGACTGGGGTGCTTTCGGCCTTTGGTGGGTTGTTTTCGGCTTGGCTGTCGTCGGTTTAGCCGGAACGATTATTCCGGCAGTCCCGGGATTGCCTCTTGTTTTTGCCGCCTGTCTTCTTGCTGCCTGGCTCGGTCATTTTGAGGCCATCGGATTCGTGAAGTTAACGATTCTTGGCATTTTGACACTCATCGGAATGGCGGTCGATTGGTTTGCTCAAGTGCTCGGAGCGAAGAAAACGGGTGCCTCACCCTACGGTATTGCCGGCGCCCTCGTCGGAACTGTAGTCGGTTTGTTTTTCGGGCTGTTCGGCATTCTTTTTCTGCCGCTCATCGGGGCGGTTATCGGCGAGCTTTTGGCGAAAAAATCGCTGCTCGCTGCCGGCGGTGTCGGTCTCGGTACGTGGCTCGGCATGCTCGTCGGAGCCGTTGTCAAGGTCGTCCTCGGTCTGATGATGATCGGAATTCTCGTCTCGAGTCTGATGACGGATTTTCCCGCCGAATCGGAAACGATTGTTCCGCAACAGGAGACCCCGGCTGAGGTGTCTTTTTAAGACAATCAACGGTACCGTCGAAGAGCTTTCGGGTGACGAAAGTCTGCCGATGAACTATACGGAACGCATCGCCTGATTAAATAGCGCAAGGCTCCTGAATCCTCAGGCAGATCAAAGGTGAAAGAAAGCGGTGTCTTTCTTTCGCCTTTGCGTTTTGAGTCGGAAAGTGACTTCAAAGTGCCTGGCTTGCCCAGTGTGCGAGGCGGCTTCTCTCGCCGCGTTCGAGCATGATGTGTCCGGCATGCGCCCAGCCTTTGAGTCGCTCGACAAGATACGTCAATCCCGAGGACCCCTCCGTCAGATACGGGGTATCAATCTGCGCAATGTTCCCGAGGCAGACCACTTTGGTTCCCGGACCGGCACGCGTAATGAGCGTCTTCATCTGCTTGGGCGAAAGATTTTGCGCCTCATCGATGATGAGGAATTTATTAAGGAACGTTCTCCCGCGCATAAAGCTCATCGACTTAATGGCAATGCGACTCTTGACGATGTCGCTTGTCGCGGAACTACGCCACCCGGCATTGCCTTTGTCGGTCTTTAAAAGAACTTCCAAATTGTCTTCTAAAGCACCCATCCAAGGCGTCATTTTTTCTTCTTCGGTTCCCGGCAGATACCCGATATCGTCACCGACACTGACGGTGGCTCGGGTAAAGATGATTCCCGAGTAACGGCGTTCATCGAGCGTTTGAGATAAGGCGGCGGCAAGCGTCATCAGGGTTTTGCCGGTTCCGGCTTGCCCGAGTAGGGTTACAAGGTCAATCTGAGGATCGGTTAAAAGATTGAGGGCAAAGGACTGCTCGATATTGCGTGCGTGGATACCCCACAGAGCATTTTTAGCGAGCGTGTAATCGCGAATGGTGCGCAACGTCACCTTTTTGGCGTCCGTTGCAACCACTTGGGCGACAAAGCTGCCGTCGGCCGTATGCACGAATTCATTGACGTGTAAGTCGGCTACGACGGGACCGGATACTTTGTAGTAGGTTCGTCCGTCCTCCTGCCAGCTTTCGAGCGATTTAGCGTGTTCGTCCCAGAAGGTATCGGGCAAAACGGTTTTTCCCGAGTAAAGAAGTTGGGAGTCGTCCATCGCCTTGTCGTTAAAGTAATCTTCGGCCTTCAGGCCGAGTGCCGCCGCTTTAATGCGCATGTTGATGTCTTTACTGACGAGCACAACATCTTTATCGGGGTTTTCGCGGCTTAATTCCCGTACGACAAGCAAAATGGCATTGTCGGGCTTGGCATGCAAGAAACTCGGGGACACCCCCTCTGCAACACTTTTGGTTTGGAAAAAGAGTCGTCCGGTGGCCTCCGTGTTGCCGATGCCGTCTAAGCGCCGCCCGTCTTCAATCTTTCCGGAGTCGACTTCGATGAGTTGATCGATCCAGCGACTGGCCTGACGGGCGTTGCGAGCCACGTCGGTTGTTCCGTTTTTGTGGTTATCGAGTTCTTCGAGCGTTGTCATCGGCAGGAAAACATCGTGCTCCTCAAAGCGGAAAAGGCATGTCGGGTCGTGCAAAAGCACGTTAGTATCCAAAACGAACAGACGCACTTTTTCATCGGTGCGGCGTAAAGCGGCACGTGCAGTCTTGACGGGTTTTTCCTTGGTCTCCGGGGGCATAGACACCTCGGTTGTGTGAGTAGAAGGCGCAAGGTTTACCCGGGAGGGTACCGCCTCTTTTCGAGCCGACGTTTTCAGTAGGGCCGCTGTTTGTTTGACCGGTTTTTTCGCTCGGACTTTTGCGGTGGTTTTTGCCACTTTCACCGTATCGGCCATTTTCTTAGGTGCAATCGGAAGAGGCATAGTCGGTTTCCTTGTCTGTTAACTTTGTTTGAGTAAAGAAGGATCACGTTCGACGGCCGTGAGAATTCCCTTATAGATGGCTGTCGCAAAGTGTGCTTGCTCGCGTTTGTTCGTAAGTCGCGTTTCGTCTCTCGGGTTGCTGATAAACGCAGTTTCCACCAAAATGGACGGAACACCCTGGGCCTTAAGGACGGCAAATTCAGCGTATTCAACGGTGGATTTATGCAAGGGCCCGAGTCGAGCCAGTTCCTCTAAAACCGCATCGCCGAGTTGAATGCCGTATCGCAATTTAGTTTCTGCGAGCATATCGACGACGGTACTGCGGGCCTGACTGGCCACGTCTCGAAAGTCCATTCCGCCGATTTCATCGGATTTGTTCTGAGTTTGCGCAAGCCAACGCGCCTGCAGGGACGAAGCGCCGTGGGTGCTTAAGGTAAAGACGGACGAACCGTTGGCGCGCGGATTGGTCCAAGCATCGGCGTGCACACTGACAAATAGATGCGCCTTGTGGTTGATGGCAAAAGCGGCTCTCTTGTGCAGCGGTAAGAAGACGTCGGTACTTCGCGTTAAGTAGGCCTTCATTCCGCGTGTGGCATTAATTCGCGCTGCAAGTTGCTTGGCAATGGCAAGAACCACGGTTTTTTCTTTGGTTTTGCGTTTGCCGACGGCACCGGGGTCGGCGCCGCCGTGTCCCGGATCGATGACGACAACGAGCGTTTCCTGGTGTTTCTTTTTTGCAGGAACCGTTTTCAGGCGCGGCGTTTCTTTTTTGGGTGCTTCAGACATCCTCGAGACCGATGCCGCTCCTGAGGTGCTGACAATCTGCGCGAGCGGATCGTCCGGGGATTTTTCGCTCAAATTCACGCGAATGATTTGCGTCAGTCCGACGTTCGGACTCGAAGCGACGGCATCGATGCCGTCTGCCAAATCGATGACAAGGCGGACCGTATTTTCTTTAAATTGCCCGACGCGTACGGAGCGTGCAAAGGAAGGCTTTAACTTTACGGCCGCAACCGCTCGCGTGATTTCCGGCGTAAGCGTCATCGGTTCCACGTCAACGACAAATCGCCGGTTGTCGGAAAAACCCAGATAGTAGGTGCGATAAAGAACCTTGCTTCGCGTGGCTATGGTTAGATTAAGTCCATCTGCGTTTTGCTTGGAGGACAAAGTAACGGTGCTCGGCGCCGCGGCAAGAAGAGGCCTTCCCGTCAGGCCAAGACCGACACCCATCGTGCTTAAGACAAAAAGTCGCCGAGATGTTGTCATTTTTTAAGTTCCTCGAGCACGCGCTGTCCTGTTGTTGAGTAGGCCTTGACGGTTATGTCACGCTGAGTTCCATAAATGGTAATCACGAGTTCCAAATCGGCAGAAGGAAGAAAGTTGCCGGCTTTGTCACTCCATTCGCTTGCTGTGATACTGCCCGGACCGAACAGATCGCGAAAGCCGGCCTCATCAAATTCAATCGGAGATTCGAAGCGGTAAAAATCAAAATGATGAAACGCGATTCCGTCTAAAACATCGTAATCGGAAACGAGTTCGAAGGTCGGACTTTTCACACGACCCGTCACACCGAGGCGGCGTAGGAGAGCCCGGGTCAATGTGGTTTTTCCGGCGCCTAAATCTCCCGTAAGGCGCAGATTAAAGCCACTTTGACAAATCGACTCGCGCACGTACGTTAACGCATCGGCCAGACGCTCGGCGAAACGAACGGTTTGCGCCTCCTCCGAGAGCCGAACACAGGTGCTGTGTTGAGAATTGTTTTCAGGTAAATCCATGGGGCTAAGTCTAGTGGATTTATCTAGCGTTGTTCGTCCTCGTGAGTCAATCGGGGGAGGTTTGCCGGGTTCGGGCGCATGGCTTTTAAAAAGCGCGCGGCTTCATAGGCATCGAAATCAGGATCTTGCGGCGAGAAACTTGCAAGTCGCACATGTCCTCGTGCATGGATAAACTTGTCCCCGCCGAGAGAAAGAGCCACGTGACGGATGCTTTCGGGGCTTCCGTCCTTGGCTTTTGCGCCGAAGAAAAGAAGGTCTCCCGGGGAAAAAGGCTTTTTAACCTCGACTCCGACCGTAGCTTGCATGTCGGCATCGCGCGGTAAAAGCACGCCGGTTTGCCGGTAGACCGTTTGCGTGAACCCGGAGCAATCGACGGCAAACGTGCTCGTGCCGCCCCAAAGGTAACTTTGTCCGAGAAGACTTTTCGCCAGGTGCGTCAGGGCTTTTGCGTAACGGGCCGAGTCTTTTCTCAAGTCGTCCCAGCGCTTTAATAGCCCCGTCAGACTTTGAATGTCTCGGGAGGAGACAAAGCCGCGTGTTCCGTCAGCCAGTTCCACGCCCGTCCAGACATCGGCTGACTCCTTAGTAGGATAAAGACGTGCTCCGGCAGGCAAAAGACCGAGTCGCTGCGAGGACATGTCGGGCTTTTCAAACAAAGCCGTTTGAGTTGCCGTTACAAGCCAAGGTTCTCGTGCAGTAATGCGTTTGTAGGACGCCTCATCGCACGAGATGATTTGCTCGGGAACGGCCCAGGCAACGTATCCGTCGGGAAGTTTGACCTGTAACCATCCGTCTTTTTGAAGGATGCGTACGGGTGTCCCGAGCACCGATTGTGTTTGAACCGAGGAGGTGTAGGAGGGCGCCTTGTAAAGGGTGGCAATCGGAACCCGTACAAAGCCGAAGGTGTTGACGTCAAGTCCCCCGGTATCAGGAAGAAGACAAACGCCGTAAGCGGCTTGCCCGAAGGTTTTAAGGAGTTCCTCCTTGGCCTTTAGGCTCGTTGTTTTTCCGACAAGGCGACCGTTTTCAAACGTCACGTCAAAGACACCGAGACGGCTGTCGGGAACGTAACGCTTTCGGATAGTATCAAGAAGAGCTTTTTGAGCAATGTCCGTCTCGTGGGCGCAACCTGCGAGAAGACTACTTGCGAAAACCACGCACAGTAGGGTCCGACAAAAGGCTGCGGTCGGCGCTTTATCAATCATTTGGCTAGCCCGATTAAAACCACACCGAGAACCATCAAAGCCACGCCGCTGATGCGTTTCGGTGTCAGCGATTCTTTCAGGAGAAGGGCTCCGATTACCACGCCGACCATCATGCCGATTTCGCGAGCCGGCGCGACATACGAAAGCGGCGCCAACGTCAGGGCAAAAAGCACGAGAATGTAAGCGCCGGGCGATCCGATGACGGTGCAAAAAAGCGCTTTGCGTTGTGTGCGATTGCCGAGCAACTCGCAGATTTCGCCTCGCCAATTTTTGGTCATCAGGATAATCGGCCACAACAGGACACACCGTACGGCAAGAGCCGGAAAGTAAAACGAAAGCGGCGTTAATCCGGTGTGTTGCTGAACGGCCCAGGCATCGCAAAACGAATACCCCGCGATGCAAATACCTGTCAGAGCTCCCCAAAAAAGACCTTTGCCGATTCTTTTGTCAACGGCTTGCGACGTATGAGTTTTGGTCGCAAGAAGAACAATACCGATCAAAATCGAGGCAATCGCGCACATTCCGACCGGGCTCGGACGTTCGCCCAAAACGGTGACGGCAGCCAGTACGGTAATCAAGGGACCCGTGCCGCGCGCCGTCGGATAGACGATGCTGTAATCGGCTTGTTTGTAACCGTACTGGAGCACATACGCATAGACGATGTGAATCGGGGCGGAAATGCAGATCACAAGCCAACCGGTTTTCGTGATGGCCGAAAAAATCGTCGAATCATAAATAAGAAGTGCCGGCACGGAAAGTGCTAAAGTCAAGAGGTAACTGACGGGCCAGAAAACCTTCGAGGGGCATGCTTTTTTGAGTTGATAGTTCCATGTCGCGTGCAAAAACGCTGCAGCAAGGACAAGAATAAGGGCAGTAGCTGACATGGTTCGAACTCAAAGCGCAGAGATAAAACTATAATCGAAAACATGCGAAAACTTCGAGTCTTGAGGATACGATGCAGCGATTGACCTTTTCCGTGGATGATGATTTAGCCGAGGATTTTGAGCGACTCCTTAAGGCCCGACACTACAAAAACCGTTCGGAAGCCTTCCGAGATCTCGTGCGTCGAGAAATTGCTTCCGATGTCGCCGAGTCCGGTAACGGAGAGTGTGTCGCCGTTGTTGCGTATGCTTTCGATCACAAGACACGTGCCCTTTCCAATCGCATGGTCGAGCATCAGCATGAACACACGTCATTGGTTATCTCGAGTATGCATGTGCACTTAAATCACGACAAGTGTGTCGAAGCTGTTGTGATGCGAGGAAAGATGCGTCAAGTGCGCCATTTAGCGGAAACCCTGATTGCCGAAACCGGCGTTGAGAACGGATCGATCAGTATCATTCCGATTGCCGAGAAGAGCGGGGTCAAGCGTAGGTCCTAAAAACAAAAATCTCCGGAAAGCGCATTCCGAAGATTGTCTTGGCGTCCCCACGGGGACTCGAACCCCGGTTCTAACCGTGAGAGGGTCATGTCCTAGGCCACTAGACGATGGGGACCTCTTTTCGAAGAGCCTGAATCTTACACGTAAGTGCGCTTTTTGGCAAAGCCCCGAGCCTTTCGATGTCGAGCAATGTGCGGCGCCATCGAATACGAAAAAGCCCGAATCCAAGCAGACTCGGGCTTTCGGTTAAGACACAAAGTCGATTACAGTTTCGTCGGTTCGGTCGGAGCGTCTTCTCCGTCCACGAAAGGTTCCGTTCCGAGTTCGCCTTCCATACGGCTGACCATCAAAGCGGTTGTGGAGTCGCCCACAACGTTAATCGACGTACGGATCATATCGAGAATACGGTCGACACCGGCAATCAGGCCGATCACTTCAAGCGGCAGACCGATTTGCGTAAAGACCAGGGTCGACATAATCAGACCGGCACCGGGAACACCTGCCGTACCGACGGCGGCTAAAACGCCCGTTAAAACGACGATGACCTGGTCGCTAAACGACAAGTCGATGCCGTAAATCTGCGCCGCAAAGATAGTGGTCACGCCCATGTAAACGGCCGTACCGTTCATGTTAATCGTATTGCCGAGAGGCACGGCAAACGAGGCAATTGCTTTGGAGGCACCGAGCCGGCGGGAAGCCACGAGGTTGGCGGCCATAGCGGCAGCCGACGAACACGTTGTAAAGGCAATGAGCCAGGGCTCGAAGATGCCCTTAAAGTAGGTGATAATCGGCAGCTTAATCAAGAATTTCACCCACGGGATGTAAATCACGAGGATGAGTAACGTGGTCGCGACAAAGGACGCGAGGATGAGTTTGCCGAGCGGCAGCAAAACAGAGAGCCCGTGCTGGCTGACGACAACCGCAATCAAGGCGAACACGCCGATTGGAGCGTAGTACATCACGACATTGGTCATGCGAATCATGACGTTGCCGACCGTATCAAAGAAGTTCGTGACGGCACGTCCCTTTTCGCCGAGCCAGTTCAGGCAGAAGCCGAACATGATGGCAAAGAAGATGATCTGAAGAATCGAGCCTTTGGCAAACGACTCCATCGGATTAATCGGGACGATGTTGAGTAAGGTCGAGATAAAGCTCGGAGCCTTCACTTGTGCGGCCTTCAAGCCTTCGGTCGAAAGTGTCAGACCGACACCCGGATCGATCATGTTGGCGATGACCAAGCCGAAAATCACGGATACGGCTGATGTCACCATAAACAGAATCAAGGTTTTAATCGCCACTCGTCCGAGTTTGGAAATGTCCGAGATACCGGCGGCACCGGCCACGAGCGTCGCAAAAACCAGAGGCACCACCACCATACGAATGAGTCGGATGAATAAATCGCCCAAGGGCTTTAAATATGTTGTCGCGAAGTCGGAACTAATAAACATTCCAACGACGACGCCGAGCACAAGGCCGATCATCATTTGCACGGGCAAGCTTGTCCATGCAGATTTTTTTACTGCCATTTTTTTCTCCCTTTTCTGTGAACATCCGTTTCCGGTACGGTGACCGAAAACAGACGGTTCAAATGAAACAAAAAGTTTCATTTGCTACGAAAACTATAGGGAGAATGCGAAGAAAAGGGGTCGAAATATTACGTATTTTTGCGACAACGCAAAGGGACTCACCTTGCTGCCTAGTCCGTGTGGCTACTGCAATAAGGGGATGTATATATCAAAATAACGTCCGACTGATTTTAAAAAACAATGTTGCGATTTTCTGCTATCTTTTCAATTTGCTCTCGCATCTTGAGTGCGGTGAAACGACTACAATGCACGACTTTGAATTTTTTTCAGGGGACGACAATGACAAAGCTTTTAGATCCTCAACAATTGGCTCTTTTGCGTGCGAAAGACGGATATTTGTGTGATATGGACGGCGTGATTTATCACGGCAACGTTCTTTTGCCCGGAGTTAAGGAATTTGTCGCCTGGTTACGCCAAGAAAACAAGCGCTTTCTGTTCCTGACAAATTCCAGCGAAAAAAGCCCCAAAGAACTGCAGCAAAAACTCGCCCGCATGGGGCTGGAAATCGGGGAAGAGCACTTTTACACCAGCGCTCTTGCAATGGCTAAGTTTTTAAAGGAACAAAGCCCGGGATGCAGTGCTTACGTGCTCGGAGCGCCCGGCTTGGTTAAAGCGCTCTATGACGTCGGCGTTACGATGAACGACGTCGATCCCCAATACGTTGTCGTCGGCGAGACAGACATGTATAACTACACGATGATTACCAAGGCCATCGATTTCGTGCGTCGCGGAGCACGCTTGGTCGGAACCAACCCCGACAACACCTGTCCGACGGAAACCGGCATTGCACCGGCGTGCCGTGCGCTGATGGCTCCTATCGAGATTGCCACGGGTAAGACCGCCTACTACGTCGGAAAACCCAATGCGCTGATGTTGCGCACGGGCCTGCACCTACTGGAAGTGCACTCTGCACAGGCCGCTTTAATCGGTGACAGAATGGATACGGACATCATCGCGGGCCTGGAGGGCGGCATGATGACGGCTTTGGTTTTAAGCGGTATCAGTACTTTGGACCTTGTTCGACAGTTCTCGTACCGTCCATCGGTGATTCTAAACGGCGTCGGAGACATCCCCGGCAAGGCTGCTGCTTGAGGAGCCCTCTCGGCGAAAACGGCCGCTCACAAGATCGAAGCGAAAGAAGCGACACTCGAGCGGTCCGTTAAAAAGCGGGATTTTGCGCGCTTCCGACAGGCGCATCTGGCGCGGCAGTTGCCGGTCGCTCGTTAAAAGCCATGCCGTGTGGCCGGCCCAATGGCGCTTAAGGTTGTCGGAAACGTCTTTCATCATCGAGGCAACGGAGGCAGACTTCGGATTGGATTGCTCGCCGTACGGGGGGTTGCTCACGACAAGGCCCTCTGGGGTTTTCGGGGAGACAGTTCGAGCATCAATCACATCAAAGGTTAGTTTCCCGGATTCAAGCAGAGTACCGAGGCCTGCACGAGCGGCATTATCCCGCGCTTTGGAAACGACAATGGAACTGATGTCGGAGGCTTGAATCGAGACGTTAGCGTAGGGATTGATTTGAGCCCGGGCATCGTCTTTGACTTCTTCGAGCATATCCCGATCAAAACCTTTGAATTTTTCAAAGAGAAATCGGCGATTGAGCCCCGGAGCCGTGTGCGTGGCAATCTGTCCGGCCTCAATGGCAATCGTGCCCGAGCCGCAGAAGATATCGGCAAGGGGCATCTCGGGCTTCCAGCCACTTAAGGCCAAAAGACCGGCGGCAAGGTTTTCTTTTAACGGGGCTTCCCCCTTGTCACGTCGCCAACCGCGTTTGAAAAGCGACTCGCCGCACAAATCCAAATAGAACGTACACCGGTCCTGGTCGACATGGGCAAAGATGCGCACATCGGGATGAACGCGGTCGATACTCGGTCGCGTGTGCATGAAGTGATTAAAGCGATCGCAAATGCCGTCCTTGATGCGTAGCAGCGTAAAATCGAGCGAATTTAAGGGCGAGCGATGTGCCGTCACATCGATGCGAAACGTCGCGTCGGGGTCAAAGTAGGTTTCCCACTTGGTTCGGCAGGCAAAGTTATAAATATCTTCTTCGTCGTAGTAATCCGAATCGCCGAGACTTAAGAGAATACGGCTGGCAATGCGGCTTGTCACACAGGCACGCATCGCCGAGATTTCGTCGGCCCGAAACCGCACGCCCGAACGGGATGTTTTGGTGTTTTGCACACCGGCTTCACGCAACTCGTATTCCAAAACCGATTCAAGTCCGAGCGGACATAATGCGTAGTAAGAACGAACGGTTGCCATCAGTGTCTGCCTTCTCCGTGACCGTAAACGACAAATTTTAGCGACGTGAGCCCCTCAAGACCGACCGGACCGCGCGCATGAAGTTTTCCGGTGCTGATTCCGATTTCCGCTCCCAGACCGTAGACAAAACCGTCGGCCAGGCGTGTCGAGCAATTGTGCATGACGCTACCGGAGTCGACCTCGCGCAAAAAGCGTGCCGCACTTTCGGGATTGTCCGTGATAATGGCATCGGTGTGCTTGGAGCCGTGATGATTGATAAAGTCGATGGCCTCGGTCAGGGACTTGACCGTTGCAATCGAAATAATCGGCGCGTTGTACTCGGTATCCCAGTCATGGTCCGTGGCAGGAATGCTCGGAAGATTTGCTTGTGTCAAAATATCCCGAACCGCCTCAGTGACACGCATCTGAACGCCTTTGTCGGCAAAGATTTTCCCGATTTTCGGCAAGAACGCTTCGGCGACAGCCTCATGCACCAAGAGTGTCTCGGTGGCATTGCAGGGGGCATAGCGCTGCGTCTTGGCGTTATCCGTCACGGAAAGGGCCATCGCAAGGTTCGCATCCTTGTCCACATACGTGTGGCAGATGCCGTCCAAGTGTTTAATCATCGGAATGCGCGATTCTTTTTCCAGGCGCGAGATGAGTTTTTTCCCGCCCCGAGGAATGAGAACGTCGATGTACTCGGGGGATGTAATCAGTTCTCCGACAAAATCGCGGTCGCTAGTTCCGACGACTTGAACGGCGTTTTGCGGAAGACCTGCTTCGGAAAGCGCCTCTTGCACGAGACCTCCGAGCATGCGGTTGCTATCAAGCGCTTCTTTGCCGCCGCGCAAAATCGCTGCATTTCCCGACTTAAGAGTCAGGGCCGAGGCATCGATTGTCACGTTAGGGCGCGATTCGAAAATAATCGCAATGACGCCGAGCGGCACACGCATGCGTGCTACATCGATGCCGCTCGGTCTGTGATGCTTTTCGGTCACTTGCCCGATCGGATCGGGAAGATCGGCAATTTGTTCACACCCGAGCGCCATAGTTTCGACAATCGCCGGTGTCAGGCGGAGTCGGTCGATGAAAGCGGCCGGATAGTCGTGTTCGGCGGCCTTTTTTAAATCCAGCTCGTTAGCCTTGAAAATCTCATCCTTGCGGGTACGGATTTTGTTGGCAAGAAGTCGTAAGGCTTTGTTGCGCGCATCGGTGCTGCTCGCTCCGATTTGTAGCGAAGCTTGTTTGGCCGTTTGGCCCATAGTGCGAACGAGCTCGCGCATAGCAGAGTTTTGTGACATAGGGGGTCTCCTGATTTTTATCGACGCAGGAAGGCCGCAAGGCCGGCTAGTTCCAGCCACGGGTCGGCATCACGCTTGGAAACGGTCAGCCCTTTGCCGATTTTATCGATATCGGAAAGAAGCATGACGGCAGCCTGAAGTTTCTTTTCCGAGCAACGCAAGGCCAAAGTGCGAACACGACGCGTTTTGGCCGGACCGAAAATGCCGGCAGAGCGTAGGGCAGCATCCGGCGCGAGGCCCTTTTGCACCATGGCGCTGACGCGTGCTGCGCCGCGGATTTCATCGGAAAGCATCCATAAAACATTCGGGATGCTCTCGCCCTCGGCCTTTAAGGAATCGATAATTTTGACGGTCTTGGCAGCATGCCCCGTTGAAAGCGCTTCGGCAAGCGCTTCGCTGTCAAAACGCGAAACGTCGCTCACCGATTCCCGAATCATCTCCGTACTGATGCGGGTTCCGACCGGGTACTGATATGAAAGTTTTAACAGTTCCTGTTTGGCAGCCAGAAGATTTCCTTCACAGCGCTCGCAAAGGAGGGAGAGAGCCTGATTGTCGATGAACTGTCCTTGTCGTGAAAAGCGCTCCTTGATCCAACCGGGGAGCTCTTGCGCCGTAATCGGAGCGCATTCGACAAATTGAGCGGCAGCGGCAAGTTTTTTAAACCAGGCGAGTTTTTTGACCGACCAGTCGTAGGGCATCGAAACGATGACCACGACGTTATCAAGGGGCATCTCGGATAGGTCCGAAAGGGCTTTGGCGCCTTTGATGCCCGGACGAAAACTCGCCAGACGTAAATCGATGACTTTTTTCGGGGAAAACAGGCCGACTTCTCGGCACGAAGCTTCCAGAAGCGACCAGTCCCACTGGGCCGAGGCATTTATGACCTCGCGCTCCTCAAAGCCCAATTCTTTGGCTTTAGCGCGAACAGCCTCGGCCGCCTCAATCATGATTAGCGGCTCTTCGCCCGTAATGAACCACAGGGGCGAAATACTGTTTCCTTGTAACCGAGAAGAAATGTCATTGACACGCATAACGCACTCGCTTTAAGTCAGCGCGCCGGTGCCGACCGCTCGATGCGACGAATCATCTGTTCGATAAGGTCGTTTTGCATCTCGTTTTTAATCATGGCTTCTTCCGAGTCTCGGCTCAGATATTCGTTGTCATCGTAGGTGATGTCGCGCGAGGTACTGATGGTCGTCGGCGCGAGAAAGACGTGACCGTCCGGAGCCGTGACGGTAAACGTCAGGACAATCTTCAGTTCAAATTCCCGGGCTCGACCCGAGGTGCTGTAGGAAAGAACGTCGCGACTCGAGGTGTTTTGCGTAACGCGCAGGACGGCCTGTGCCTCCTTGTCACTGTTAACGAGTGTCACGTTGCTTCCGGCACGAAGCATTCGGGCGAGCGTGGCCGCAAACTTGGAATTGCTGTCCATGTCCAAATACAGTGTCTCAAACGGGAGCGTAAAGCTCCCGCGCAAGTGAAAACCGCAACCGGAAAGAAAAAGAAGCGAAAAAGCGCCGAGCAACGCTCGTCTTGAGCAGGCCATAACCATCCCTCGATTAGACAGAACCGATACCGCTCATTATAGGGGTGAAGTGTTCGGGATTAAACCGCACCGGCGTTTGCGCTTGTACAATGCAACAAATTTCGAGTTGCCTTTTTTAAGGACAGTCGGCATGCGTCAGTTTTTCTGGATTGTTTTTTCGTGTTTGGCTCTTGTGAGCCCCCGGGCTTTTGCCCTCGATGAGGTCAGCGAGTGCTACAAAAACATGACGAAAAAAGAACAAAAACGCGACTGTTTGACTTTGGAGGTCAAGCAGGTTCAGTCCCAATACAACAGCGTCTTGGAGCTTGTGCTTGCCAAGGCTCGTATGTTCGATCGGGCCAATAAGAAGCGCCAGACGGCCAAGGACATTCAGGAGGCCAATCGCCTCTTTAATCTGTATCTGAAAAACGAATGCGCGTTTCGTTCACAACTCAAAGGTGCGGAGGACGGAGAAACGGAAGTGCTTCTGGCATGCCGCATCAATCTCATGCGACTGCGTAAAAACGTGCTCGAAAACGAGTACCTTAATCCCGAATAATCCGCTAAAGCGCTAAAAGAAAAGAAGGCGCCCGGTTAGGGCAATTAAAACCACGGTAATGACCGTCATGACGGCCCCGGACAAAAATAGGTACATCGGATTTAGGCCGTAAGCAATCGGAATGGCTCGAATTGATGTCGGGAACATAAAGCCGGTATTAAAAGCGGCGGCCGTGATGTAAACGTAAGAGATCGGGTCTTGGCCGAGTTCGTGCGCCAAGCTGATAACCATGGGAACGGCAATCGCTGCGGCGGCCGTGTTACTCGCGACCTCGACGAAAACCATTGTTACGGCAATGATGACAAGAAGCAGGGCAATGCCGCTTCCTAAGTGAAGAGCTGCGATGGCCTCGGCAACGGCTTTCGTGGCACCCGTTTGAGTTAACAGCAGTCCGAGAGCCAGACCGCCGGCAAATAGGAGCAGCAACTGCCACTCAATCTTCGGGCAGACTTGTTCCCAGGTGGCGAAGGGTTTGCCGTTTTTTCCGGTCAGTACAAAGCAAATCAGTCCGCAAATGAGAAAAAGTTGTGCCGGCTTTAATCCCGGACACATGTCGGCATATAGTTCCCGAGCAAACGAGAGCACGAGCGGCGTGATAAATAAAACAAGTCCGTAAATCTCATCGCGCGAAAGAGGCGGCAGTTTCTTTGCTTCATCGCGAACGAATTCACGGGTTTTGCCTAAGGAGAGGTTTTTGGGCTCGAGAATGAGTAGGAAAACCAACGTGGCGGCGACCAAAACGAGCATTATCGGCATCATTTTGACGACCCAATTTATGTAAAAGTATTCGTGTCCGGTAATCTGTTCTATGTAGTTGACGGCCACAAGATTCATCGCCCCTCCGAGCGGCGTGCCGAGGCCCCCGAGTCCGCATCCCCAGGCAATACCGACGAAAAGCAAGGAAAGGAGCGGCTTGAAGTCGGCTTTGTGTCCCTGCGAGAGAAATCGAATCATGGCGGCGCAAATTGGGACGAGCAGAGCACAGACGACGGCATTGGGAAGGACGCTCGAAAGAACGACCGAGACAAGGAACCAAACGGCGATGTGTGTTTTAACGGACGGGCCGAGTAGCATCAAAGAGCGCACGGCAAGGCGTCTGTCTAATCCCGTGATTTCCCAAGTGGCCGAAATCATGCTGGCCCCCAAAAGCAAGACGACGATGTCTGAGAAATACAGACTCGTGATCGAACTCATCGGCACGAGAGTAAAAAGGGCATTGACGGCAATCGGCAGCAGTGCCGTCACGCCCGGGTTGACCGGCATACTGACCCACCACCATCCCATCCAAAGCATTGTCCCGACGGCCGTGCGAGTCGGAAGTTCAAGAGTCGAGCCAGGAATAAGCCCGAGGCAAAGAGCAAACAGGACGGGGCCGCAGAAAAGATGAAAAAGGCGCTTGTTGTCGGACATAATCGATCGGGCCTGTAAACGAGAAGAATATGAAACTTTAAGACGGTTGCGTCCGAAAAAAAAGGGAGAATCCTTAAATCCTCCCGTGTGTCCGACCTAACGGAGTATATCGGCGCGTTTGCGACCTTTGTTGAGTTCGATAACGCGTCGCATGTCTTTTTCCAAATCAAAGAGTTGAAGTTCGTGATAGCACTGCGCCATTAACTCCATGGCATCGTCGCTCACACTCGTTAATTGGAAATCTCGTAAAACGACCTTGGCTCGATTTAAGGCCGCAATGTAGGCTTTTCGTTCAAAGTAAAAACGTGCCGTATTGAGTTGGTGACGAGCCTGGGCCAAAACAAGCTCGTGCATTTTGCGCGTGGCCTGCGGGGCATAGCGCGAATCGGGGTAGCGACCGACAAGTTCTTTAAAGACATCGAAGGCATCGCGCGCGGCCTGAGCGTCACGTTCGGAAATGTCCTGACGAATCATGGAGCTGATGAGGCCGTCGCGTTCATTGAGTGTCGCTAGACCTTTCAGATACAGGGCGTAGTCGCTGTTGGGGTGATTCGGGTAAGCGCGCAGGAATCGATTGAGTTGTTGAATGGCAGAGGAGGCGTCATCGTCCTTGAAATACACATACGCGAGCTCGATTTGTGCTTGTTGTGCGTAGGTTCCGAACGGATACCGAGCTTCTAACTTGGTATAGTAGTCTTTTGCGAGCGACCAATTGGATTCGTTCATCGCATCGCGCGCCTCGGAGTAAAGTTTCTGTGCAGTCCAGTCGCGCGTCGGATCGATTTCAAGGGACTGAAACCAACTGCATCCGGTCAATCCGGCCAAAAGAGCCAACGAGAGAATGCATCCGGCGGCGCGCATGGAAAACTTGAGTTTGGAATTCATGGCAAATACGATAGAAAAAGATTGCGACGATTATATAGAGGAAATGCCGCAGGGTCGGGACTCTTGTCAGACAAATGCCCCCGAAACGGTTCGACATTTCCGCTTGGATTGGTCGCTGGCGGCCGAGCGGCTCGATAAAGTTTTGGCGTCTTTAATGAACGATGTGAGCCGCGGTCGCATTCAAGAGTGGATTCGGCTCGGCGCCGTTTCGGTGAACGGACAGCCCATGACGGATGTGCGTGCTAAGGTTGCCGGGGGCGATGCAATTGATGTTACGCCGCAAACGGCCCCCGAAGACTTGGCGTATCAGCCCGAAAGCGATGTCGCGTTTCGCGTGGTGTATGAAGATACGGCCCTTATCGTGGTCGACAAGCCCGCCGGTCTTGTCGTGCATCCGGCCGCCGGACACTGGTCTGGAACGCTTTTAAACGGACTTTTGTATCGGTATCCGGAACTCATGCGTGTTCCGCGGGCCGGTATTGTCCACAGGCTCGATCGGGAAACATCCGGACTGATGGTCGTGGCTCGTACGCAGGCGGCTCAAATCGATTTGGTTCGGCAATTGCAAGCTCGGAGTGTTTGCCGTGAATACTGGGCCTTGGTGCTCGGCATTGCGCCGCCCATGGGATTTGTCGATTCTCCCATCGGCCGCGACCCACGCAATCCGATTAAGTTTGCTTGTAACGGAATTGCCGCTAAACCGGCTAAGACTCATGTTCGGCTGGTGCAAACGGCCTACATAGCCTCCCGTGCCGTCAGTTGGGTGGCTTGCCGACTCGATACGGGACGCACGCACCAGATTCGCGTTCATCTGACAAGCGTCGGGCTGCCGCTTTTAGGTGATCCCCTGTACCGTACGAATGCCTCGAAACTACCCGATGAGGCCGGTTTTGCCGCGCAGTTTCATCGCCAGGCTTTGCATGCGTCGCGCCTGCGTTTGGTGCATCCGGAAACGGGTCGGATTGTCGAGTGGTTCGCTGAGCCCCCCGAAGATATGCATGCTCTGATGGATTCGCTCGGGTTCGGTCCGACCGATGAGCCGGTACACGTTTACGATTAGAATCGCGCCTTCCGAAGGATTAGCTTATGACTTTTTATAAAAATGAGATTGAAGTGATTCGTCCGACGCTCGTTCCGGGGGTTGGAGCCCTTTTTACAGAGCGTACCGGAGGGGTGTCTTCCGGCCCTTGGGGAGGTCCCGACGGGATTATGGGAATGAACGTCGGTGCGTATGTTGGGGACAATCCCTCGTGTGTGCGTATGAATCGCTCTATTTTGGCTCAAATGGTTCCGACACCGCCTCGTTGGATGAAGCAGGTTCACGGTATTCGTACGGTCGATGCCGAAACCGTGACGGACGATAAGCTTGAGGCCGATGCCCAAACAAGTCTGACGCCGGGTGTTGTGTGTGTGGCTCAAGTAGCCGACTGTTTGCCGGTTCTTGTGGCAGAAAAGCACGCCCGCGGCGTGGCGGCCATTCATGCCGGTTGGAAAGGCTTAAGCCTCGGCGTTATCGAGGCGGGAGTTTTGCGCTTAAAAGAACGTCTCGGAGATGCAAACGCCGAGCTTGTCGCTTGGCTCGGACCGCGTATCGGGTTTGATGATTTTGAGTGCGGGGAAGATGTTTTAGCCGCCTATCGCTTACGGTACCCCGACGTTATGGACGGAATTCGTTTTATCGGCGAGGGAAAGTATTGCCTGAGCCTTGCGACCTACGCGCGGCACGCCTTAAAAAGCGTGGGCGTGACCGATGTGCAAGATTGCGGTCTTTCGACCGTTGCCGATCCGAAACGCTTTTTCAGTTTCCGTCGGGACGGGGCTAAGAGCGGTCGGCATGCGGCATTAATCTGGATTGAGGAAAAGAAAGCGTGAGAGTCAGCAGCAAGAAAGTCCCGAGTGTCGGATTTGTCAGCCTCGGTTGCCCGAAAGCGCTTGCGGATACGGAAAAGTTGGTGACGCGCTTGCGTGTGGAAGGCTATGAGGTGGCCTCGGACTATGCCTCGTCCGACCTTGTTGTGGTCAACACCTGTGCCTTTATCGATGCGGCTGTTGCCGAGAGCCTGGATGCAATCTCCGAGGCGATGAAAGAAAACGGTCGAGTCCTTGTTATCGGATGCTTGGGCGGAAAGAAAGACGTCGACGGGGGCAATTGGCTTGTCGAGCGTTTCCCGGACTTGGTCGGTGTCGTCGGCCCCGATCAGGTTGACAAGGCGATGGATTTGATTCGCAAGGCCCTTCCGGCTAAGCTACATCGCAACGACAGCTTGGATACGCCGGCGGGAATTAAGCTCACGCCTTCGCACTACGCGTATTTGAAAATCAGCGAAGGCTGTTCGCACAAGTGCACGTTTTGCATCATCCCGGATTTGCGCGGGCCCCTTGTGAGTCGTCCGATCGGAGACGTGATGCGGGAAGCTCAAAACCTTGTGGAGTCAGGCGTGCGCGAGCTTCTTGTCATCAGTCAAGATACGGCCGCCTACGGCTTGGACGTGCATTACAAAACGGGGTTTGTGGGAACGCGCCCCGTGAAAACGCGCTTTCGGGAATTGGCCGAGGAACTGTCGCGCCTGAATTGTTGGGTGCGCTTTCACTACGTGTACCCGTATCCGAGCGTCGATGCGGTCTTGCCTTTGATGGCGGAAGGGAAAATCCTTCCGTACCTGGATGTGCCGTTTCAGCATGCTCACCCCCGAATTCTGAAAGCCATGAAACGACCGGCAAGCGCCGAACGCAATCTTGATAGGATTCGCGCTTGGCGTGCCGTCTGTCCGGATGTGGCTATCCGTTCGACCTTTATCGTGGGATTTCCCGGGGAAACGGAAGAAGAATTCGAGTACCTCTTGGACTTTTTACGCGAAGCGCGTTTGGACCGTGTCGGATGCTTTTCCTATAGCCCCGTGCAGGGAGCCAGGGCCAATGCACTACCGGACCCGATTCCCGAGGAAGTCAAAGAGGAGCGGCGACGCCGCTTTATGCAGGTGCAGTCGGAGATTTCCGCTGGCAACCTCAAAAGACGCATCGGACGCGTTGAGTCCGTTTTAATCGATTCGGGCAATCACGGAAACGGTCGCGCCGTCGGGCGCAGCCGCTACGAAGCGCCCGATATCGACGGCGTAATCTATGTCGATTCGGACAAGCCTCTTTATCCGGGCGACCTTGTCCGAGTACGCCTGACAGGGAGCACCGAGCACGACCTTGCCGGGGTGCTTGACTCCTAACGGATTCGTGCCGCCCGATTTTAGAGTCGTGCGGCCGAACGGGTTTCACCCTTTTCGGCCGACAAGTGGCTTACCGTGTGGTCCAAATGGCGTTGAGGCTTTCTAAGAAACGAAAGCCGCTGCTCGTTGAGTGCAGTTTGCCGTTTTTGTACGTGATATTACTGACGCTGATCTTGTCGAGTTTTTGCACGGACTTAATGCGTTTGGCGGTCTTGGCATGTCCGAAAGCCGCGACGATGTCGCCGACAAGGTTCGTGACGTTTTCGTCAATGCCCGTTGCCTTCTGAAAGCCTAGATCGGCCTTGATGTTGCGAATGGAAAAACTCAAAGGCTCGAGGGTAATCAGTTTGACGGTGTCGGCACGAATTGCGGCGGCTGAAAGGACGGGGACCCCGTTTTTTTCGGCTGCCAGGGAGGCGACAGAGGCATCGGCCTGAGCTGAGACGCGTCCCTTATCGGTTTGGGCATTTCCGTTAATCGAGAAAAGACCTTTTTTCAGACGCGTCTGTGTGGCGTCTTCCGTCCACGGAGAAAGCGTCGAAAGATTCACGTCGGCGGCGTTCAGTGTCAGAGCAACCTTTTGATCTTTTCCGGTAAAGCTGCCGGTTGCCTTTAAAGTGCCTCCCAAAGGCCGGGCGTTAACGGTAAAAGGCGTTTTCCCCATAGCGCTTGTGACGGTTCCGACGTTGACTTGAACGGAGTCAACCAGCACGGAGGCCGGTTTTTTTAGCCCTGTATCGGTAAACCGTGCAGAGCCGTTTTGAATACGAAGACCGGCAATTGACCAAGTCCACCCCTGCGAAGGCTTTGCTTCTGAGCTCTTGGCGACTTCCTTTTGAATCTTCCCGGAAACAGTTCCCGAACGTTTTAAATTTTTCCGAGCGCTTAAAGCCGGGGCATCGATGATGATTTGAGAAACAGCCACATGGCGCTTTAATAGGTCAAGGGAGGAAACTGCGGCCGCCAGGCGTTCGATTGTCAGGTCGGTTTCGATCCCCTGAACCAGGGCATTATGAATCCTGACGCCGTGAATGTCGGTTGCAAACGTAAAGGGATTAAAGGAAAAGGACTGTACCGAAACCGTCGCCTTCGGGTTGGTTTCCTTGACGGTATTTTCCAGTGCGCGTTCGGCTAAATACGGGACTCCCCAGAAACCGACGACAGCATATGTGCCGAGAGCAATGACAGGGACGCCGATGAGAATTTTGCCGAGTGCTTTCATAATCAAATCTCCGAAAAACGTCTTGCCGAAATTAAAACTTATTTAAAATCAGTAAGAAAGAGAGTGCCGAGGGCGTTGTGTGGAATCATTATAATGGCGCCGCTTGAGCCGAGCGCAATTTCAAGGATTACGGGATTTTTTCAATTCGGAAGGTATGGACAAAACCCAAGAGCTGACGCGAAACATTCGATGGAACGCCGTTCGCAGTTCCGGCGCAGGCGGTCAAAATGTCAACAAGGTCAGTACCGCTGTTTTCGCACAAATTGATTTGTCGGAGTTGAATCTTTCGGAACAGACACGGCTGCGGATTCGCGCGCTTTTTGCACGCAATGTGACCGATGCCGGGGTTTTATTTGTCAAAGCTCAGGAATTTCGTACGCAGGAAGCTAATCGCAAGGCAGCCTTTGAGAGGCTGAAAAAAATGATTGTGTATGCGATGCGTCCCGTGATCCGTCGCATTGCTACGCGTCCGACCCGAGCCTCCGTGGCACGTCGCTTAAAAGACAAGGCCGCACGCTCGGAAATTAAGCGCTTACGTCGGACAAAGGATTTTGAGTAATGCTTGATGCACGAGATCGAAATTTAGCCGTCGGGTTTTCGTGCGGGGTGTTTGCTTGCGTACTCTGGGGCCTGGTATACCTGGTGCCGCTTGCGCTTCCCGATTATGACCCGATTTACATTACGGCAGGGCGCTTCGTGAGTTTCGGCCTTGTAGCCGTTCCGCTCATTTGGCTTGAAAGGTATGAACTTGCCTGCTACAGCGCCGCAGATTGGTGGTATGTCACGAAACTCGGTGTTATCGGAAACATCGTCTACTACTGGACGCTTGCCAGTTGCATTCAGTACGCCGGGGCGCCGCTTGCCGGCATGTTCATGGCCGTGATTCCGGTTTCTGTGGCTGTTATCGCCAATTGGCGTGACAGAAAACGGCATCGTGCGCTACCGTGGAAAAAATTGGCGCCCGGGCTTGTTCTCGTTGTCGTCGGATTTACCCTGGCTAATAGCGGCGAACTGGATGTCGTAACGCGAGCCAATAGCGGAGACAGTCTGCGATTCTGGATCGGATGCGCCTTCGGCCTTGTGGCCTTGTTTCTTTGGACTTGGTATCCGATTCGTAACGCCGATTGGCTCACAGACCACCCGAAACGCTCACCGAGAACGTGGTCGACGGCACAAGGCTTGGTGACGATGCCGTTTGCGCTGTTGCTGTACCTTGTTTACTGGTACATCGACCCGACGCAGACAGAATTTCTCGGAGCGAGACCGCTGTGGTTTATTTTCGTGGCAGCGGGATCGGGCCTTGTCTGCTCTTGGATGGGGATTGCCTTTTGGAACGCGATGAGCCAACGTCTTCCGACGGCACTTGCCGGACAAATGATTGTTTTTGAAACGATTTTTGCCGTCATCTTTGCGCACATCTGGCGCGGTGAGTGGCCGACTCTGACGATGGTTGCGGGCTTAAGTCTTCTTTTAGTGGGCGTGCTTGTTTCCATGGCGGTGTTCCGAGCGGCTCGACTGTAACGACCGTGTCGGTCCGAATCTTGATTTCTTTCGGTTTTTCTCTAGAATACGCCCCTTAATTCACGACACGGGCGGGAAGACACCTGTGTCGCTTGTTCCAACCTCTTTTTTCTAAGGGTACAGTATGTCAACAATTGAGAAGAGTCAGATTGTCGCCAAGTTCCAGCGCACACCGACGGATACGGGTTCTCCCGAGGTCCAGGTTGCGTTGCTCACGGCCCGCATTAACGGTCTTACCGACCACTTCAAGGAGCACGACAAGGATCACCACTCCCGTCGCGGTCTTTTAAAGATGGTCAGCCGCCGTCGTAAGCTTTTGGATTACCTCAAGCGTACGGATTTGCCGGCTTATCGCAAGCTCATCGACGAACTGAAGCTTCGTAAGTAATTTCACCTTTCGCGGCCGCTCTTTTTAAAGCGGCCGCGATAGTATTTGTTTGCTGTTTTACCCGTGTTCGCCGGAGTTAAAAGGCAGGGCTTTCCGGATGGTTTCGCGCGTTGCGACTTCGGTGTTTTCTTGGTTGAGAATTTCGATGCCGCAGCGTGCCGTCAATGAAGGAAAGACGCGCGGAACACGTCGGACGCGGGTTATAGAAATATCTAAAGGAACAGATCTCTATGACCATGTTTAACAAAGTCTCCAAATCTTTCCGATTCGGCGATCACAACGTGACGCTCACAACGGGCGAGATTGCTCGTCAGGCCACGGGCGCCGTCGTCTGCCAGATGGACGATACGGTTGTTCTGGCAACGGTCGTTGCGAAGAAAGAAACCAAACCCGGACAGGACTTTTTCCCGCTTACGGTTGATTACATCGAAAAGACCTATGCAGCCGGCAAGTTTCCTGGCGGATTCTTCAAGCGCGAAGGCCGTCCGAGCGAAAAAGAAACCCTCACAAGTCGCCTCATCGACCGTCCGATTCGTCCGCTTTTTCCCGACGGATTTTTCAACGAAGTTCAGGTCATCATTCACGTTGTTTCCGTTGATCCGGAAGTCGACCCGGACATCCCCTCGATGATCGGCGCTTCGGCTGCTTTGATGATTTCGGGCATCCCCTTTAAGGGTCCGATCGGAGCGTGCCGCGTCGGTTACATCAACGGTGAGTTCGTTTGCAACCCCAAAGTCAGCCAAATGCCCGAGAGCAAGCTCGATTTGGTTGTGGCCGGTACGGAACGCGCCGTCCTTATGGTCGAATCCGAAGCCGACCGCCTTTCCGAAGAAACGATGCTCGGTGCCGTCACATTCGGTCATGAGCAGTTGCAGGTTGCCATTAATGCCATCCACGACTTGGTGGCCGAGGCCGGAAAGCCCGCTTGGGACTGGCAGCCGCCCGCTAAGAACGAAGCCTTGATTGCCCGCATTCACGCCATTGCCGATGCCGGTTTGGCCGAGGCTTATACGATTCGCGAGAAGCAGGCGCGTAACGAAAAACTGCGCGAAGTGTATGAACTCGTAGAAGCGACGCTCAATGCCGAAGCGGAAGCGGCCGGCACGGAGGCGCCCGATATCAACGAAGTGAACGGTATCCTCTTTGAGATGGAAGCGCACATCGTGCGTTCGAACATTTTGGAAGGCAAGCCCCGAATCGACGGACGCGACACGCGTACGGTTCGTCCCATCGAAATTCGTCAGGGTGTATTGCCGCGTACGCACGGGTCGGCTCTGTTTACCCGCGGCGAAACACAGGCTCTCGTGCTCACAACCCTCGGCACCAAGCAAGATGAACAGATCGTTGACTCGATTATGGGCGAGAGTCGCGAACGCTTTATTTTGCACTACAACATGCCTCCGTTTGCCACGGGTGAAACGGGTCGTGTCGGCAGCCCCAAGCGTCGTGAAATCGGTCACGGGCGTCTGGCTAAGCGCGCCTTAAAGGCCGTGATTCCCTCCGAGGAAGAATTTCCGTATTCGATTCGCGTCGTCAGTGAGATTTGCGAATCGAACGGTTCGAGCTCCATGGCCAGTGTCTGCGGCGGATGCCTGTCGCTTTTGGATGCTGGGGTCCCCTTGAAGGACTACGTCGCCGGTGTAGCGATGGGATTGATTAAGGAAGGCAATAAGTTTGCCGTCCTAACCGATATTCTCGGTGATGAAGACCACTTAGGCGACATGGACTTTAAGGTTGCCGGTACGGAAAACGGCGTGACGGCCCTTCAGATGGATATCAAGATCGAAGGCATTACGACCGAAATCATGCAGGCGGCTTTGGCTCAGGCGCACGAGGGTCGCATGCACATCCTCGGCAAGATGCACGAGATGGCCGGAGGCGGCGCCAAGGCCCTGTCGGATTGGGCTCCGCGCTTGGAAACCTTCAAGATTAATCCCGAAAAGATTCGTGATGTGATCGGCAAGGGCGGCGCTACGATTCGCAGCCTTGTGGAAGAGACCGGATGCGAAATTAACATCGAAGACGACGGCACCGTGACGCTTGCCTCGAGCAACGTCGAGAAGATTGCTGCGGCCAAAAAGCGTATCGAGCAGATTACGGCCGAAATCGAGGTCGGTCAGATCTACGAAGGCACCGTGCAGCGCATTTTGGAATTCGGCGCGATTGTCTCGCTTCTGCCCGGTAAGGACGGTCTGCTTCACATCAGCCAGATTGCCCGCGAACGCGTCAATCAGGTGAGTGATTACCTCAAAGAGGGGCAGGTCGTACGCGTCAAGGTCATCGGTGTCGATGAAAAGGGTCGCGTGCGACTTTCAATGAAAGCGCTTTTAAAGGATGAGGCTCCCGAGAACGCTGACAGTGACATTCGCGAGGAATAAAATCCCGTCGTAGGAAGGGGAGGTGTTTGTTTTTACTCCTCCCTTCTATAAAATCAACAATTCCCGATAAAACTTCTTAAGGAAATAATAAAAATGTCTCGTAAACCGCTTGTTGCAGCTAACTGGAAAATGAACGGATCTACAGCCGCTAACGCTGCTTGGATTGAGTCTTTCTTGCCGCGCGTCGGCTCCTTAAAGTGCGACGTTGTCGTTTGCTCTCCGGCTATTTACGTCCCGCAGTTGGCCGCTGCCCTTAAGGGAACCGTCGTCGGTTTCGGCGGCGAAGATGTGAGTGAGTACGATCACGGTGCCTACACCGGCGAGACGGCGGCTTCCATGCTTGTCGATATCGGTGCCGGTTGGGTCCTGACAGGACACTCCGAGCGTCGTACGTATTTCGGTGATACGGATGCACGTGTTGCCGCCAAGACCAAGGCTGCCATTGAAAAGGGCTTAAAGCCGATTGTTTGTATCGGTGAGACGCTGGCCGAACGTGAAGCCGGTAAGACCATCGAAGTGGTCGAACGTCAGGTCAAGGCTGTGATGGACGCCGTCGGTGTGAAGGCTTTGCTCCGGGGTGTTCTCGCTTACGAACCGGTTTGGGCAATCGGAACGGGTAAGACCGCAACGCCGGCCCAGGCTCAGGAAGTGCACGCTGCTATCCGCGCCTTTATCGCCGAGACCGATGCCGAGGTGGCCGGCGAACTTCGTATTCTGTACGGCGGTTCCGTCAAGCCTGCCAATGCTGCCGAGCTTTTCAGCCAGCCTGATATCGACGGCGGCCTGATCGGCGGTGCTGCTTTGAAGGCGGATGATTTTTACAAGATTTGCGCTGCCGCGTAAGTCACCATAGGAAATAAACATGCAAATGATTTTGAGCATCGCGGTTGTCGTGCAGATTATTTCTGCCGTCGCCGTCATCGTTCTCGTTTTGTTACAGCACGGCAAGGGTGCGGATTTGGGTGCCGCTTTCGGATCGGGAGCTTCCGGTTCCGTGTTCGGTGCTTCCGGATCGGCGAACTTCCTGTCGCGTTCGACGGCCGTTGCTGCAACGATTTTCTTCTGTGCAACACTGGCCATTACGATGGGGTCGGGTGCGTATCAGAAGAGCGTGCGTCAGAACGCTTCGGGCGTACTCGGCACGATGACGATGGAGCAGACAACCGGCACGGATTCGACAACGGATAACAACTTGCAATCCAATCAGGTTCCGCGCTAGAATGCCGTCTTCCCGGCGAGACGGGTCTTTCCGGGAAGCGAAAATCCGGTGTGCGGTCGTGGCGAAATTGGTAGACGCGCAGCCTTGAGGTGGCTGTGGCGAGAGTCATGAGAGTTCGAGTCTCTCCGACCGCACCAAGGACTGGGGTATAGCCAAGTCCGGTTAAGGCAGCGGATTCTGAATCCGTCATCCGTAGGTTCGAATCCTACTACCCCTGCCAGAACTCTTCAGAGGGCCTTCCGAGTGATTCGGAGGGCTTTTTTCTTACCTGAAATCGTTCGGAAACCCCTGTGCCTGAGGGTACAATTACGCTGGCTTGGCAAGGACGGTTTCGTCTTTTTCTTTGTTTCTTTATTTGTCTTTTGGGCCTTAACTATGTTCTATTCGATTGAAGTTGCCGGTTTAAAACGTAACCTTCGACTGTTCCCCGTTTCCGACAAACTGGCTATTGCGGCATTTATTTTGCTCGGGGATACGGAGCTGACTGTTTCTTGCGCGAGAGAGTTACTCAAACTTGCCCCTCAGTTCGACTACATGCTCACGGCGGAAGCCAAGAGCATTCCCTTAATTCATGAGATGGCCAAACAGTGCGGTGCCAAGCATTACTTCGTCGCACGTAAGCACATGAAACTCTACATGGGCAAAGCCCTTCAAACCGTTGTGCATTCGATTACAACGGCCGGAGAACAAAAGTTGTACCTACCGGAAGAAGATGTTGCGAAAATCCACGGGAAACGCATTCTCATTGTCGACGATGTGATTTCTACGGGCGAGTCGCTCCATGCTCTGGAGACTCTTGTAGCCGAAGCGGGCGGCACCGTTTGCGGTCGTCTTTCGGTTTTGGCCGAAGGCGATGCTCAAAAGCGTTCCGACATCCGCTTCTTAGCTCCTTTGCCGCTTTTTTCGATTGACGGAAAGCCGCTGTAATCTGTTTTTCTTCGGGTGTCTGAATCGTGATCGGTATTATCGGGGCCATGGCCGTGGAAGTGGCCCACCTTAAAGAGGCGATGCAAGCGCCTCAGATTGACGTTGTGAGCGGCATCACGTTTTACCGCGGACGTCTGGCCGGGCAAGATGTCGTGTTGGCTAAAAGCGGCGTCGGGAAGGTCTTTGCCGCCTTATGTGCGCAGACGATGGTCTTGAACTACGGCGTTACGCGCTTTGTTGTTTCCGGCGTTGCCGGGAGTCTTTCTAAGGATTTACACATCGGCGACGTTGTTATTGCCACGACCTGCGTGCAGCACGATATGGATACGTCGGCTGTCGGAGATACCATCGGAATGGTTTCGGGCATTAATCGCATCCGTTTTGAAGCCGATGCGGCGACGGTTCGGTCGCTTGAATCCGTTTGCCGGGAAAGACACGTTCCTTACACGCGCGGGATTGTGGCAACGGGAGACCAATTTGTTGCTTCTGCTGCCAAAGAGCGCTGGATTGCCGATACGTTCGGCGCCGTTGCCTCGGAGATGGAATCGTGTGCCGTGGCTCAGGTTGCCTTTGTTAACCGTGTTCCGTATGCCGCTATTCGCGTGATTTCCGATGAGGCCGACGGAAAAACACCCGAGGACTATCCGACCTTTGTCGCCCATTCGGCCCAAAGATCTTCCGAGATTCTGATAGCCTGGCTTAAGACATTGTCTTAAAAGAGGCGAGTTGAACTGAAAAAACAAGCGGGAACCTTCGGGTTCCCGCTTGCTATCCGTAGCATCTTAAACAATTATTCGGTTGCCAGTCCCGGGAAGAACTTTTGCATGGACTTCAAATAAGGCTTGAAGTTGGCGCGATAAAACTCCAAGCACTTGGTCGAATGCGAACCGAGGAACTTGCGGATGATTTCTTCGGCTTCCTCGGGGTTGCTCTTAAAGAATCCCTCATGGATGGCATTTAAGACCTGACGCTCTTGCGGGCTCATCTTGGCAATGAGCGATTTGAAGACCTGATGGCTCGTGCTCTTATAAAACCAGAAGTACATCAAGTCAAGCAGGTGAGCGAAAAGTTCTTCACGTTGCGCGGCGCCGACTTGCTGCGTAATACGACGGAACTCTCCGGGAGCGGCAAAGACTTCGAGCATGTTGCGCTCCGGAAAGAGCGTTTCCAGCTTCACGTAGCAAGCAAAGATGGCCTTGAATTTTGCGGCGTAGTCAAGACGACGCAACCGATAGAAGTTGCGGCGGTCGGCCGTTGCCTCAATCATGAGGGCAATCGTATCGGATGCCAGTTTCGTGATAATAGCCGAGGAGTAAATCAGGACGTCCGCCACGGGCATCGAGGTTAAGAACGGCAAAATGAGCGCCAAAACCGCGTTGTAAAACAACGCAACGGGAATGGCCAGCACACTGCGGAAGAAGTTTCCGACAACGGCCGTCATCGGGAATCCGCGGAAAATGTTATGCGAGCTGATGTAAGTGCCGTTTGCCAAGGCAATTACGGTAAACACAAGGAGCGGGTGTTCCGTGACCTTGATGTTAAATAGGCCGACCAAGACGGCATTACGCATAATGCCTTCCAGAAGAACGACGGACCAACCCGTGTACATCAGGGATTCACACAAGCGAGTCCATTGCACCGTTTGATACCACTTGACGCGGCTTCCGAGGAATGAGCCCGAAGCGATAATCATCTGAATGATGTTGCGCACGCCCGTGATGCCGAGCCAAATAAAGGCACCGAAGCACGCAAGGAACCACCAGTTCTGCGTAATCATGAAGGTGCAAAACGCAGGGACAAGACCGAAGAGGACCTTGATGACGTTGAGAACCGGGGTTGTCAGGTATTTGGTCGGAATCTTCGTACTCGTCGTCGCTTTGGTGTCGGCTAAAAGAGTGTTGTCGGCCGCTCCCGTCATGCCGCCCAAGGTGGCGATGTTACCGTTTTTCGAGTTGACTTCAACCGAGCGTTCGGCAATGGCGTAATCGCGCTTGCGCGTCATGCCGATGGCCGGGTTGCCGCGAACCTTACGGACAAGGCGCGTCAGCAAACTCGGGGTTGAGACGTCCTTGTACGTGTCGCTCACCTCAAGCTTGACGTCCACCGGAAGGAGTTTTGTGTTCGCGCGTAACTTCTTTTGGGCCGAAACCGGAAGCGTATCGATTACGGCAAGCCCCATGCCGACGCGGTTGCCGACGTGACCCGTGGAGTCCGTGCCGAAAGCACTACCGAGCGGAGTGATGCTGTATAGGTCAATTAAATCGGACAGATTGTCGAGAATGAGCGTTAATTTGTCGCGCCGTGCCGTATCGTAGGCGTTTTCCAAAATCAGTTCGCTTAACGTCGCCTTCAGACTCATGATGCGCGCGGTGTTAATGTCGTACTGAATCTTGCCGATGCGCTCCAAGTCAAAAACTTCGCCTTCGTTGTATTCCTTAAGGTTAATGCGTTCAAGGTGCGTAAAAAGCCCGTGAGCATCCCAAAGAATCTCCAGAACATCGGCCGCATCCAAACCTGCCAGCTGTAATGTCGTCCTAAAGCCGCTTCGTAAATCTGTCACAAGCTTTAAGTGATCGAGAATCGGCATCGAAAGGAAAAGCGGACGTCCGTCATCGGCCGGAATGTCGCGATTGGGAACCGTCGGGTTTTTTTCGGCACTCAAATAGTCCGAATAAATCTTGTTGGACGTTAAGCCGTTGAGTTCTTCGATTTGCGTTAAGGCAGTCTTCCGGCCCTCTTCGGTCAGAGAAGAAAGCGAGGCGCTGAGCGTCTCGGCACGCTTTTTCATCGGTTGGAAAAGATTCTTGTGAATAAAGTCAGCCAAATGCAGACGGCTTGCACGACCCGCACCGACAAACTCGGTAAAGGACTCTTTACTTAAGGGGGCGATGTCCGGCAGTCCGAAGTGCTTCTTAATCTCTTGTAAGTGGTTCTGATTGAAGCTCTCAAGCAGGGCATAAGTTTGCTCGGAGTACCAGGCATTGGCCTTTTCGCCTTCCTGCAGGACTTTGCGAACCGGAGCGCTCTTGAAGAATTTGACCACGTCTTCGGCCTTGGCAAATCCGCGCGGAACCCAAATGAAATCCGCGTATTTCTTGCCGAAAACAGAACGAAATTCCAGTCCGACACGCACGCGAATCTTCATGATTTCGGCTGCCGTCGTCAGTTCTTCGACCGTTGCCGGATTGACCGTGTTGTGATAAATCACCGTCAAACTGCGAATGCCTTTGACCCAGGCATCCATAATCAAGTACGTCGGATTCTTGCGGCCTTTCGTATTGGAGTCGTGCACGTGCTGGTCCATCGTGAGCTGATCCCAACTCTCAGGCATTTCGAATAGGTAGCGCGAGGCCAGGAAGGAACGCACGATACGGGGGTTACCGGCAGCCACTTTGCGGAAATCGTGAATGAGTTTTAACTGCTCGACATTGTTACCCTTAGCGCGAACAATGTCTTTCATAATCTGCACGAGAACACGTCCCGTATTGATTCGAAACGGCGTCGTAGCACTATTGATTACCTCGTCATAAAGGGCTCGTAGGGCACTTAACCGTTCGGAGGCATCGCCTAATCCTTCAATGCTCTTTAATAGGTTGATAACGGCGTAAGCCATGCGGCTTTCGTGCGTCGTCGCCAAACTGAGGATTCCGTGCGGGTGTAGGGCGGTGTTAAAGAGCTTCTGTTCGAGATTGACATCGGTCTTCTGTTCCGTGGTCGAATTGACAATATCGAGCAGGGCACGATCGCTCTTATCAAAATACAAATTTTCCGACATACGAAGAACTCTCTTTTAAGAAAAACGTCCCATTTTTGTTCTTGTTTCCCGAGACGGGACAGGGACTGTTCAATATTAAAAGATTAATCTTATCAATATATTAGATATTTTTGCCAGCCGAACGGATTATTTTTCTTGACCTATTGCGGATTTCCGTTAAAATGCCCAACCTCGCTGAATGTTCGAGAAGGTCGACAATCTTCATCGAGCATCGGAATCTAATGCGGTCGTGGCGAAATTGGTAGACGCGCAGCCTTGAGGTGGCTGTGGCGAGAGTCATGAGAGTTCGAGTCTCTCCGACCGCACCAAGCCGATTTCCGTTCCGGAAAATTTTCCTTGATTTTGATAAACGAATCAAGGCGTTGACTTGAGAGTTTTCCCTTAAGGCTCGGATTTATCCGATGTGGTTTTCACCGGGGTTCCCGTCGCAGGCGCGCGTTTTTTCGGGCGACCGAAAATCAAAACAGCGGCCACCGGATACAAAAGGGCACCGGCAATGCCGAGCACGATTTGGTTGGTCAGGTACGTGGCCATCACGCCGCCGAGAATCGGACCGAGGACGCTGCCTAATTGTTGGGCACAGTAACTGTATCCGAAGACGCGACCTCGGTCGGCCGGATCGGTCGATTGCGTTAAAACGGCGTTAATCGCCGGGAAGATTCCCGCAAAGGCAATTCCTCCGATAAAGCGCCAAACCGTAAATTGGGTCAAATCAAACGGAACGGCCTGAATCCACCCGAACGTCGCTCCCAAAACGAGCGACAGGTACAGGACGGGACGATATCCCCAACTTTGTCCGAGGATGCCCCACAAGGGCGAGGCGAAAATCCCGGAAATTCCGACGACGGAAAAGACCAATCCCGAAATAAAGACGATGTGGTCCATCGAGTTTTGGAGCTGCGCAATGTAAAGGGGTAGCACCGGTTGCGTCATCATGACGGTGAGCTGAACCATGGCAGCGGCAAAGAGCATGCGCCGGATAACGGGGTTTTTCAGCGTCGGATGAATGCGCCACTTGCTTTGTACGGATTCGACTTTTGCAGCAACTGGGGCTTTTGGCGGCTCGTCGATGAAAAAGAAAATCAGTGTGGCAATACATGTCAGACCCCCGGCAGCGACTAAAAACGAGGCACGCATCCCGAATAGTTCTGCCATCGCACCACCGAAGAAGGGGCCGATAACGTGACCGGCCGTGAGGCCTCCTTGCATCACGCCCAGGCAAAGTCCGAGTCGTGCGCTCGGGGCTTTGGCACTCATAATTGCTAAGGTGGCAGGCCACAGTCCGGAAGAAAAACCCTGAAGAGCCCGCATGCCGAAAAGTTGCATGGGCGTCTGAACAAACGCTCCGAGAAAGTACGATACGGCCAGACACACGGCCGCTCGCATGGCCATGAGTTTTCTGGATTTTCGATCGGCCATCGCTCCCCAAATCGGGGCCATAAGGCCGGAAATTAAGAACGTAACGGAAAAGATCAGTCCGCTCCACCAGTTCACTTCGGAGACATCCACCCCCAAGTCTTGAATTAGATACATCGGCAGGAACGGGATGAGCATCGTGTAGCCCGAGGACATGAGCACCGAACTTAACGTCAGGATACCGAGCGTTACTTTCCAATTGTTTTTCAAGTCCATGGTTGGGGGCGATTAGGTTGGAAAAAAATACACGGAATTTTCCGTGTGTTTTCAATAAAGACTTGTGCAAAGTTTAAAGGAAAGATGCGAAAAAATCTTGTGAAAATGCATCTCCTGAATCCTTCGTAGCGAGGGATGGGCGCGCGTTTGTGCCGGAGCCTCGCCCCAAGAGCATCCATCCGATCGAATTAGCGGACCTGGAACGTGATATCGGCCGGGAAGCCGTTTACCAAATCGCCGGCTTTGACTCCGCGGAACGCATTTTCAGCATCTGTACCGGCCTTGACGGCCTTGGTGACAAGTTCCTTGGTTTTCGCTTTGCTCATCGAGCATTTGGCCGTGTCAACGACAAAATGCGCATCGGCTGCGATGGCATTGACGGAGGCACCGCCGCGAAAATCGCTCACATCTGCACACGGCAGGAGTTTATCGAGCGCTAAGACGGCACGCGCTCCGGCGTGGACGGCATTGGTGTTCCCGTACGAACCGTTTGAATGACCTCCGGGTCCTGTGATGGCAACTTCATAGACGGTTGCCGATGCCACACAAGCAGCAAGACCGAGCGCCAGAGTGAAAAGGATTTTTTTCATACGTATCTCCATTAGTACATGTCTTCGGTGGTTCTCGGACCGATCGGCCCCATCAGGGGATCGACCTTCTTGCCGGCGGACGTGTTGTAGCCCGAGGCCATCAAGCCCATGAGAATCATGCGGTAGACACGTTTTCCTTCATCAACGCCGTTGCCCGGGATGCCCCATTCGTACCAAGCATGGCCGCCACCACCGCCGGCATTGGTGCCGACATTGATGTTGACGGTCGGAACGCCGACAGCCGCCGGAACGTTGTCATTTAAGGAAGCGGCTCTCGTATTGAGTTCCTTGCGCTCGTCAATGCCGACGACCTTAGCCGACTGCCAGTATGCCTGCATCACGCCGTCGCTGTAGTGCTTACGCTGGTGAGCCGGACGGTCACCGAACCACACGAGTTCCATTTTCACGGCCTTCGCGTTATCGTCCTTGACCTTAAATAGGCCGTTTTCTTCGTCTAAAGCTTTCTTAAACGTCGGCTCGATCTTGGCACGCATGGCACTTAAGGGTTCTTGTGTCGGGCTACGCATGTCGACCATCAGGGTGCAAGACTGACTTCTCATACCGGTTTCGGCTTTCGTGCAGTTACCGACACCGACCGTGTAGGTGGTTCTTTCTGCGGTCTTATCTAAGTCGTACGGGCTCTTGAGATTGGAAATCATCTCAATGGCGCGCGACATAGCGCGAAGGGCCGAAGGCTGTTTGGCGCCGACCTTGACGCCTTCCGGCTCGGTGTACTTAATTTCGAAACGGTAAGAACCCAAGTAGTTGACGGTTCCGGACTTAGGCGATGTGCTGTCGGCGCCGATATTTGCCACGAAGTTAAGGGCATTGTTGCCCTTGCCGGTATCCTGATTGTAGCCGTAAAGTTGCTTCATACCGCACAGGTTGCCTTTGCCTTCTTCACCAGCGGTAGCGCAGACCCAAATGTCATAAACAGGCTTGACGCCGTATTTGTTCATCAAGTACGCCATCTGCATGACGGCAGCCGTGTTAATCATCGCATCGTTATAGCCCGGGACATAGAGCCGATAGGCGTCTTTTTTCTTACTTTCTTCGTAGTTCTGATAACGCTTGTAGGCCTTGTGATAGTTCTCATCTTCGATAATCTTGCCGTTCTTGTCAAAATGAAGTTCCGCGGCAATCGAGGCCAGCTCATCGCGTGTTTTCACGAGGGGTTGAGACACAGGCTGCAACTTTATCGGTTCGTAGGGAGTGGCTTGCGGGGGAAGAGCCGGGGGGTTGACCGTATCGATATGACCTTCGAGTAGGACTTTGGGGAATTGGCCCTTGTACGAATGAGCGTCTTTTTGCTTGGCGTAGGTTCCGGGAATGCGCACGCAGGCGTTATAAACAGGAAGACCGTCGACAAACTGAATGCCGGCACCGGGCAGGTACCCGTCAAGGCGCGTTAATACCTGTTCGGGAGTAAAGCCCCATTCCTGCGTAAAGCGCCGCATGATTTCTTTTTGACGACGCATTTCCGAACGAGAAGGTGATGCAATACGGACGATTTCCATCTGTGTGTTAAATCGCCATTTTTGACCTTCCGGGCTGACGGCCTCGGCAAGAATTTTCTGCATAAGGGGGTCTTGGTTGATGGCATCTGCCGAGGCCGCAGCTTTCGGTGAGACGGTGGGAACGGCTGCCATCGATGTCGTGCTCAGGAGCATGAGAGTTGCGAGTGCCGTTAGTTTTCTCAGTTTCATGCGGGCCTCCATATTTTTTTAAAAAATCACGGACAGTTTTGTGTTCGATTCTCGATATTGCAAGATGGAAAAATTTTTGTCAAGAGCGATACAAAAAGAGCACAGAAACGGTCACGGCTGTCCGGAACGAAATCGGCCCGGATCTGGACCCTCGATTTGCGTAGTGACTCTACTTCGTCGGACTCAACGACAATCACCTCGGGTTGCAAGTTGTATCGCTGGGCGAATTACAAACGAGAGAGGACCGGAATCAAACTTCACGTGGCGCGTTCTAACAAGACTAAATCCCGGCTGTAACTGGCGTTTCCGTCGCCAAAAAGGCCGACGTTAAATGGCTCAGGTGGTCATGATGCAACTGTCAGATGTTTCCTTGCAGCGTTTCTATGAAATCCTCAGTGGAAAAAAATTCTGAAAAAATAAAGATTGCGGTGACTTTAGTCCAATTGGTGCCGGACCTCTAAGAACACCCCTTTGCCAAACGAGGCTTTTATTTCTTAAATTAAATCAGTCTATTTGCTATCTTCGCAGAGACTCGTTTTGGACAGTAGTGCGAAACGGTACGATGAGTCGATTCAAGCAACTTTGAGAAAAACCGTTCAGGATTCCGAACCCTGCTTGTAAAATGGGGAACCGTCACCAGGACCTATTATGAAGAAATTAGCTTTGACTCTTGCTTTCCTTGTCAGCGCCGGCTCCTGCCCGGCGTTCACGCCGGATTTGTCGGAAATCGAATCGGCTTGGATTGCGCAGAAGTATCCGAAAGGATCGATACAAACGCTTGAGACGGCGCGCCGGGCCTTAGCCGACTGTGAAAAACTTCGGGCGTATTCGGAAAAACTCAGCGACTACTCGCGCAATCGCTGCAACGAGACATTCTTTGTCAATCGCTGTCGTGATCAGGTCCGTCAGGCGCGGTTGCGCTCCGAGCACATCCTGCTTGATATCGAGGTTCAGGCGAAAAAGGTTCTTCGTGCCGAGCAAATCCGAGAGGAAAAGGCTCGTCAGGCCTCGCGTGAGGCTCGCAAAGCACAAGGACCGAAAGACCCGTTTGTCGGCTTTGCCAAGCCCGAATCCGGTCAGTCCGATCAGTCTCTTTCCGCGCGAGCAAAAAAACGGGCCGACCAAACTCAGGAACGTCAGGAAGCCCTGACCGAAAAGGCTCGTGCCGAACGCGACAATGAGCTTGCTACCAAAAAGCGTCTTGAGGCGCATGCCAAGCGCATTGCCGAGCGCGAAGCGGCCTTAAAAAAGCGGGCACAAAAAAAGGCGCAATAGCCTCTGTTTAAGACAGAATCGGGGTTCGAATCTATGACGGAGCCAACGGAAGAAAGCGATTTTGTTCGCGAAATCGGGATGTGTTTTTCCCCGGGCGGACGCTTAGCGCGCAATTGCCCGGGTTTTGTCAGTCGCCCCAGTCAAATTGCCTTTGCCAAGATTGTGGCTCGTGCCTTGGAAAATCGCGAAACCGCCGTTCTCGAAGCCGGCACGGGAACCGGTAAAACCTTTGCTTATTTAGCGCCCGTGTTGCTTTCCGACAGAAAGGCTATCGTCAGTACGGCCGGCAAGACCTTGCAGGAGCAGCTCTTTAATAAAGATTTTCCGGCCTTGGAGGCAGCTTTAGGAATCCATGTCACTGTCAAACTTTTGAAAGGGCGATCGAACTATATTTGTTTAAGGCGCCTTAAGAACGTCCGACAAATGGGACTGCCGACAAAAGAAGCCTATGAGGATTTAAGGATAATCGAGCGTTTTGCGGCCGTTGATTCGACCGGGGACCGAGCCGGCGTCGAGGGTGTGGCCGAGGATTCCGTTATTTGGCCGTATGTGACGAGCAGTCGGGAAAATTGCTCGGTGAAAAAGTGCCCTCATGCGGCCGAGTGTTTTGTCAATAAAGCGAGGCAAGAAGCGCGCGAGGCGCAAGTTGTCGTCGTCAATCACCATCTGTTTCTTTCAGCTGCTTCCGTTCAGGAAGCCTCCGACAGTCGTATGCTTCCCGATGCTGACATCGTAATCTTTGATGAGGCGCATAAGCTTGCGGATATCGGTTCGCACTTTTTCGGGGAAGAACTGTCTACTTCGGCTGTTCTTGACCAATTAAAAGACGTGCGACGCATCACGATGAGCCGGCATCGCCATGCCCTCGGCAAAAATCTGACGTGGGAGGAGCTATATGCGGCAGCACGCGATGCGCTACAGGATTTTGTCCTTAAACTCGATGAGCTCGGCATCTACGAGAGCGATTCGAAAAATATCGCTTCGGTCAGGAACATTGAAAGTGCGGTGCCGTTACTGACAGAAGCGCATCGAGCCGTTGAGAGTTTGAATTCGCATCTTGAGCCCCTTGCACAAGAAGACGATGATTTGAGTGCTCCCTACGGAGTTTTGAGCGAAGCTCTCGATCTAATGGGCCATTGGGAAAAGGCCCTGCAATCGCCGAAGAACCTTGTGCGCGATGAATCGGGTAAGCCCTACGTTCGCTGGATTTCTCATGTCGGGCGCGATGTGCGGCTGTGTCAGACGCCGCTCTCGTTTGCTCAAGACTTTGCCGTTATGATGGCTCAAAATCCGAATACGGCTTGGGTGTTTACGTCGGCAACCCTGGCAACAGGAAAGTCCGACTTCTCGCATTTTTTAAAAGAACTCGGCTTGGTCGGCGTCTTTTCTCAAGCCTGGGAAAGTCCGTTTGATTTTCCCAATCAAGCGCTTTTGTATATTCCACGGGATATGCCTTCGCCTGCTGTGTGCGATAAGTCGCTTTTTATCGAGCGTTTAGTCGATGAATCCTGGCCGGTTATCGATTTGCTGCAGGGGAGAACGCTCTTCTTGTGTACGAGTCGTCAGGCCATGCGTTTAGCCGCCGAGCGACTTCGGGAACGCATTCAGGATAACAAGCGTCCTTACACCGTGTATGTGCAAAACGAAGACTCGCGACACAATCTCCTGATGCGATTTCGGGACAATCCGCAATCCGTGTTAGTTGCGACGATGGGGTTTTGGGAAGGGATTGACATTAAGGGCGAGGGTTTAAGTCTCGTGATTATCGACAAACTCCCGTTTGCTCCGAAAGACGACCCGGTTCTTGAGGCTCGGTGTCAGTGGATTAACGCCGAGGGCGGCAATGCGTTTTTCTCGCATCAGATTCCGCTTGCTGCCATTTCGCTGAAGCAAGGGGTCGGTCGCCTGATCCGCAGTGAAACCGATCGCGGCATTTTGATTGTGGGGGACGTGCGCCTGATTCCGGGGCGCTCTCGGTACGCATTGCAATTTATGGCGAGTTTGCCCGATTTCGCGCGCACGCGAGAAATCAGCCGGGTTCTGGATTTTTGGCAGCACCCGGACGATTGGCTTTAAGACTCCATTAAAGCGACGCGGCGATGATGCGAAGTGCTTGCGGCAGGCTCGTAAGATTGATATTGGAGTACGAAAAGAAAAAAACGTGCTCACGCCGAGCCGTTCCGGGCACATAGTACGATGAAAGAGGGCAAAGACCGACGCCCTGCGAGGAAAGGCGCTTCGTAAGAACACTATCTGTGAGCGTTGTCTTTAGCTCAATCAAAAAATGCAAACCCGACGGGTTCTCGAAGACGCGGCAAAAAGGAGCCAGCGGGCTTTGGGCAATCAGGCGTAAAACAGCTTTGCGTTGCTTGGCGTAGTGTGTTCGCATGCGGTTGATGTGCTTTTCAAAGTAGCCGCGCTCGATGAATTTAGCAACGGCACTTTGCTCGAAGTTCGAAACCGTGCTCGCGTAAAACCCGAGTTTGCTCTGAAAGAGTGCGAGCAAAGAAGGCGGTAGGACCATGTAGGCTAATCGCACCGTCGAGGCCAGAGTCTTGGAAAACGTATTGATGTAAATGACGCGACCTTCGGTATCGATTGATTGCAGGGCCGGAATCGGTCGGCCGACCAGGCGAAATTCGCTGTCGTAGTCATCTTCGATAATAAAGTGGTCGGGGTTTTGAGCCGCCCAGGCGAGTAACTCATAGCGTCGCGCGGCCGGCATATCGATGCCGGTGGGAAAGTGGTGCGTGGGGCTGACATGGATAATCGAGGCCCCGCTTTTCATCAAGTCAGTCATACAAACTCCGGACTCGTCAAGACCGGCAAACGTAACGCGCGCTCCGTGACTGCGGTATACGCGTTCGATGGTTCTGTAGCCTGGGTTTTCAAGACAATAGACTTTATCTCTTCCGAGGAGTTCAATGACAAGCCCGTAAAGATATTCGGCACCGGCTCCGACGATGATTTGCTCGGGAGCCGGAGAAAAGCCGCGAAAGGACTCCATGTGTTTGGCGACGGCTCGTTGCAACTCGGGCATGCCTCCCGTGCGATAACGCGTGAGCAAAACCATCCGGTCGCGGGCGGTTTCACGCATGAGCTTGGACCAGACGGAAAAAGGAAAACACTCCGGATCGGTGTGGTTGCCCGAAAGTTCGAATCGAACGGGAACGGGCCCCTGTGCCGGAGGCCGGAGCTCGCAAACGGGACCTGTGACAACGGTGTTGCTGACCGGTTTTCGGGTAATCGCTTCGACAAAATACCCGTGTTTGGGCTCCGAGTGGATATAGCCTTCTGAGCGAAGCTGGTCATAGGCTCCCTGCACGGTCACCGTGCTCACGCCGAGGTTTTTGGCAAAGGCGCGTTTGGAGGGAAGTCGTACGCCGGCCTTTAAGACGCCTGCTTCAATGTCTTTTTTCAGACACCGATACAGGTGTTCGTACAACGGGACGGTAATGCCTTCGAAACTGTAGGTAATCATCTGTAGGGTCGGCTGTTTCTGGTTTATTAAAAAGATCTATTTTGGCCATTTTAATATATCCAGATTGTGCCTAGGATTTTGACTATTGTTTTTTCGGTTTTTTTCCCACAAGGAGGGAAGCAATGGATACCAAGCAGTACGAACTTAATAAGGGTCTGGCACAGATGTTAAAGGGCGGTGTCATTATGGATGTAACAAGTCCCGAGCAGGCCGAAATTGCCGAACGTGCCGGCGCCTGTGCCGTTATGGCCTTAGAGCGCATTCCGGCCGATATTCGTGCTGCAGGCGGCGTTTCCCGCATGAGCGACCCGGCCATGATTAAGGGCATCGAGCAGGCTGTTTCCATTCCCGTAATGGCCAAGTGCCGTATCGGTCACTTTGTCGAAGCGCAGATTCTTCAGGCCATCGATATTGACTACATCGATGAGTCCGAGGTGCTCTCGCCGGCCGATGATACCTACCACATCGATAAGACGCAGTTTCGGGTACCCTTTGTCTGCGGCGCTCGGGATTTGGGAGAAGCACTTCGGCGTATTGCCGAAGGCGCCTCGATGATTCGCACCAAAGGAGAACCCGGAACCGGGGACGTCGTTCAGGCCGTTCGACACATGCGCAAGGTGAATTCTCAGATTGCCCGGGTCGTTTCGATGCGTGAAGACGAGCTTTTCGAAGCAGCCAAGACCCTTCAGGTCCCCGTCGACCTCGTGCGTTATGTTCACGGACACGGCCGTTTGCCGGTTGTCAATTTTGCCGCCGGCGGCGTGGCCACTCCGGCCGATGCGGCACTGATGATGCAACTCGGGGCCGAGGGCGTGTTTGTCGGATCTGGTATTTTCAAGTCCGGAAATCCTGCCAAGCGTGCCCAGGCCATTGTTAAGGCCGTGACCAATTTCCGAGATGCTAAGCTCATTGCCGAACTATCGGAAAACCTCGGTGAGGCGATGGTCGGCATCAACCCGGCGGAAATTCAGACGATTATGGAGCAGCGGGGCATCTGATGAGAATCGGGATTCTGGCCCTTCAGGGAGCCTTTATCGAGCACGAAAAGATGCTTGAGGGTCTCGGTGCGGCGTGTGTTCAGTTGCGCCAAAAGAGCGATATTGACGGCATTGACGGGTTGGTGCTCCCGGGCGGTGAGAGTACCGTTCAGGGAAAACTGTTGCTTGAGCTCGATATGCTCGAGCTGCTACGGGAGAAAATCGCTTCGGGCCTGCCGACACTGGCGACATGCGCCGGGATGATTCTTTTGGCCGAGCATCAGGCGGACAATCCTGTTCGACACTTTGCGACACTGCCGGTCACCGTCAAACGCAATGCTTACGGCAGGCAACTCGGTAGCTTTATCACCACGGCACCTTTTGCCGGGCTCGGGGACGTGCCCATGATTTTCATTCGTGCTCCGTACGTTGTCGCAACCTCCCCCGGGGTTCAAACACTTGCTGTGGTTGACGGCAAGACGGTTGCCGTTCGGTTCGGCAATCAGATTGCACTAGCGTTTCACCCCGAACTCGGAGACGATACGCGGATTCATCGGCTGTTTCTGGAAGTTGTCCGAGCACGCGAAAGAAGCGAGATAGAATGCGTCGCTGCCGAGTAACCGCTTTCCTCATAAGGTTCGAGATAATCGCCCGAATGCCTGTCCGGCGATTTCTCGGGCCGGAACGGGTGTGCATAACTGCCGAAAGCCTTGCTTTTTCGTGAATTGATTCGCTCCTTCGCTTCGGATAAAGTTGCGTCCAACGAGGGATTTTTTGAGAGACACCGTGCTGTCGCTTTCGCTATTTACCCTTTTTCTCATCACGAGCTTTGCCAACATCATGACGCCGGGAATCGGCTTTATCATGGTGATCGGTTTGTCGTTGCAGCGCGGCTGGCGCGGGACGATTTGGGCCGTTGTCGGTCTGGCTGTCGGTATTGTGATCTTGCAAGCGGCCGGCTTGTCCGGCATGGGATTTTTGGTGGCAAATAATCCGACCCTTTATGCGGCCGTGAAGGTTGTCGGTGCGCTGGTTCTGTTTTACCTATCGTGGTACTCATGGAAAAAAGCAGGACACGGAGCGATTGCCGTTAAAGAACACACTGAACACACGCACGACACTTTTTTTCTCAAGTCGGTTCTCGTTTCGATTACCAATCCTCAACCGCTCGTGTTCACGATTTCGGTCTTTCCGCAATTTATTGCTTTAGACAAACCGTATGTGCCGCAAGTTGTCATTATGATTGCCGTGTATGCCGTGATGGTTGTCGCCTGCGGGATGCTCTATGCAATCCTGGCTGGTCATGCGCGCCGTTTTTTTGAAGGGCAAAAGGGCGCTGCACACGTCAATCATGCGAGCGCTGTGATTTTCTTTTTCATCGGTCTGATTGTGCTGTTCTTGGCCGCCGAGCCCTTTTTCTAAGAGCTGGAGTTAACTTTTACCGGCCGTCATGGCCTTGTACTCGGAGCCTTTCTTCTCATCGAGAAGAAGCGTGAGAATAAGACCGATAAAGACGAGCACTAGGTACACAAGATAGCCTGCCTCATAGCTTGCCGTTTTATCAAAGGAATACCCGAGAATCGGATAGGCACAGGACTTTAAGAGCAAAAAGAAACTGATGAAGCGGTACGTTCCGAGAAAGTGTGTCGGTCCGAAGTAAAAGCCCACGACAGCCGGCAGTAGCGTCCAGTACGATCCGCAGCACGCTCCCATGAAGATGCAGTACAGGAACGTCGCAAAATATCCGAAGTGCATCACGGAAAGCGCCAAAGCAATCACGTGTAAGGTCATCACAAGACGCAGGGCTCGAATCGGACGGAAGGTGTCGGCAAGCCAACCCCAGAAAAACTTACTTAAACCGCATGAGACGGCTGCGACGGACATAAAGGTCATTGCTGTGACCGGGTCGTATCCGAGCTCGGTAAAACGCGGCTTTAATTGGGACATTAGGCCGGAGGCACACATCAGTCCGAGACCGGCCCCCAAACCGATAAGGTAGATTTCCTTCATGCAAAGGAATTGCCGAATGGACGGATCCTTGCGATGCGGTGCATCCTCAGATGTGTCTGTCTGTTGCTCGGCGACAGTGGCGGTCTTTTTCTCAACAACAAGACCGTCAGGCGTCAGCCCCATCATTTCCGGGCGTTCGCGCACCATCAGGAAACACGGGATACACAGAAGAGCGGCACAGACGCCGAGAATGAAGTAAGCGTTGGCAATGCCCCAATGCGTAATACAAAATAGGGAAAAAATCGGGATGATTGATCCGGCAAACGACATGCCGACGGCGGCAATACCGAAGGCCAGCCCCCGATGCACCTTAAACCAGTGACACAAAAGACCGTTGGCTACCAGTCCCCCGCAACATTGGCTTGCCGCCCACACAAGGCAAAAGCAGGCCGTAAAGATGTAGTAGTTGTCCGTCGAGCCCATGCCGAACAGGGCTGCGGCGGCCAGAAGCGATCCGATGCACATCATTTTGCGCGAACCGATACGCATATCGAGTGTTCCGATGAGCGGGGCACATCCGAAGCCGATGAGTGCGGCTATACCCATGCTTGCACTCGTTGCCGTTCGACTCCACCCATAGGCCTCGAACAGAGGCTCGATAAACGAGTTCATGGAGTAGATGGCCGTACCCTGAATGATGAGGTTCCCCAGGGTCGAGAGAGCACACAAATTCCAGCCGTAAAACATGGGAAGAATCACTTGGTCCGGTTACAGAAAACCTCCGACCCGAAAAATCGGAGGTGAAAAACGAGCGAGAGTTTAATCCTGTCGTCGCCGGATTTGAAATCGGGGTGCGGGGAAAGCGTGCTGTTTTTCGTGAAAATATCCGATTTTTCCGCTTCGGTAATCCGCGGAGCGTCGATTGGTCGTTTGCCGTGCTAAATGGTCAGAGTTTCTTCTTGAACCCGGCAATTGCGGCAAACGCAATAACGCGTGCTTTACAATCCGTGTGATTTTTATTTTTTCGAGCCGCTTTCGATGATTAAAGTCCATTCGCTCCTTGAAAATCCCTACCGCATTCTCGGTATCACTTCCGATGAGAGTTCCGGTGAGATTGCCCGAAACGTCACACAGTTACTCGAACACCTGAAAACCGGGGAAAAAAGTGAGTTTCCGACGGACTTTGCCAATATTCTCGGGCCCGTCAAGCGTGATGCAGGGACACTGACGTATGCCAAGGAACGTTTATCGGACCCGGCAAGCCGCCTTGCGTGCGCTTTCTTTTGGTTTGCATCGCGAAAACTTTCGGACGGTTCGGCTTTATCGCTACTGACGGAAGGAAAACTTGATAAAGCCGAGAAGCGCTACCTAAAGCAAACCGGCTACAACGCGCGAATCAATTCGGCATGCATTGCCTTTATGAAGGGAGATCTTCTGGGCGGAATCGGTCAGATTGCCACGCTCATTAATAACGAGAAAGACCGCGCCGAGTTCGTTCGTGTCGTTACGGGGGGTGAACTCTTTTCCTGTAAGCAACTAGCCGGGCTTTTTATCCGAGAACTCTCCCGAGACGAAAGGCTACGTGATGCGCTCGGACTCGATCGCATCGATACGGAAGAACAGGCGGACGCCTTTTTAAAGAGCATTTTGAAAATTCACGAGCGGCTTGCTGTTTCCGTCGACAACATCGGACCGATGCGCGCTTTGCCGATTATGGCGCTCAAATGTGCCGTGCGTTTTTTAGATACCACCGAGCCCATGCTGGCTTCGTTAAAAGAAGAATTCGGTGCGGATGCACCCTTGTGTATTTTTGTCTCGAGTTGGGTGGCCAATGAAGCGATGTCGATGACAGTGGCCAACATTAACTTTTTGCAGACCTGTCCTCCGGGAACCGAGACACTGCGTACCGAGACGGCCAAGGCTCAGGAGATCCTCAATCGCCTGCTGACCTTTGAAGTTACGGACAATTTGCGTGTGCAACTGGAAAACAACCGGAGACTCTTGCAAGGGATTCAGGATCGAATCGTTCATAAGCACGATAAAGGACACTGCTACATCGCCACGATGGCATACGGCTCGTACGACGCGCCTCAAGTGCGTATTTTGCGGCGCTTTCGCGACCGGGTTTTGCTGACAAATGTCCCGGGGCGGGCATTCGTGCGTTTCTACTACCAAGCCTCGCCTTCCTGGGTCAAGGCACTTGAAGATAAGCCTACGGTCAATGCGCTGATTCGCTATGTACTCGGCGTTTTCGCGCGGCTGTACGCAAAACTTGAGGGCTGAAAAACCGCAAGGGAATGCGCATTACGGGGTTGTCAGCGGGCTGGTTAAGACGCTTATTGAGCAGCTTGCGGCGCTTTGGCTTGTTCTTTGAGAATCATCGAAACGACGTCAAGGCCGGAAACATCACTCAGGCGCACGAGAACGACACGAGCACCCTGGAAGAGGAAGTTCTTGTCTTTCTGATCCGCATCCCCGAGCGCCTTGATAAAGCTTTCGATTTGGGCATTTAACTTGGAGGCCTGTTCGGCCTTAAAGTCAATCGAGACGGTCTGTCCGCCCTTTAAATAAATGTTCAGACGTTGGAATGTGTTTTGTTCCATGTTCGTAGTCTCCGGGTTAAGAAATGTGACTTAAGAGCGATTCTAACAGCACCCATAAGGGAGCGAGAGGTGAAAATCCTTCGAAACAAAAAGCCGTTCGGTTAGAATCACGCCACAAAAATTTTGTGTAGCGATCGTAAAACGGGGCGGACGGATACGACGATGTCCGTGATACCGAATTGAGAGGGAATAATGGCTGTTCGAAAGCGTGCGAATGAATATGCGGAGTCTTCCATTCAGGTTCTTAAGGGGCTTGAGCCCGTCAAGCAACGCCCGGGGATGTACACGCTCACGGACAACCCGCTCCATATTATTCAGGAAGTTCTCGATAACGCGAGCGATGAAATTCTCGCCGGTTTCGGAGACAGCATCCGTTTGACGTTAACGCGCGAAGGCGCGATTTGCGTGGAAGATAACGGTCGCGGTATTCCGACGGGCACCCACCCGACAGAAGGCATTCCGACTGTCGAACTCGTGTTTACTCACTTACATGCCGGCGGAAAATTCAATAAGACTGACGGCGGAGCCTATAGTTTTTCAGGCGGCTTACACGGGGTGGGTGTTTCCGTGACCAATGCCTTAAGTCAATCGATGCAGGTGACGGTTTGGCGCGAGGGCAAGCAGTTTGAAATCGGGTTTGAAAACGGATTTGTGACGCAGCCTCTGACGCAAGTGGAAAATACGCGTTCAAAGCACTACACGGGAACGCGTGTGGTCTGTGTGCCGAATCCGAAGTATTTCGATAGTGCCGAGATTCCGGTCACGCACTTAATCCGGCTACTTAAAAGTAAGGCCGTGTTGCTTCCGGGTTGCCGTGTTTCGTTTTTCAATGAGAAAAACGGCGATGAGCAGCGCTGGTGTTACCAAGGTGGACTGCGCGAGTACCTTTTGGCCGAGGTACAGGAGCCGCTTTTAATCGAACCGTTTGAAGCGCAGGGTTGGGCCGATGCCGAGACCGAGGGCTTTAACGAAGGGGAGGGTGCTTCTTGGGTCGTTGTCTGGTCCGAGTTCGGCACGCCCGTGCGCGAAAGTTTCGTCAATCTCATCCCGACTCCGGCCGGCGGCACGCACGAGGCCGGACTGCGTGACGGTCTTTTCGGTGCAATGCGCGCGTTTATGGAGGCGCACGGCCTGATGAGCAAGGGCGTCAAACTGCAAAGCGAAGATGTCTTTGCCAGGGCCGGGTTTATTTTGTCGGCCAAATCCCTCGATCCCCAGTTTCAGGGACAGACCAAAGAAAAACTCACGAGTCGCGATGCGTTTCGCTTGGTCTCGAGTTTCGTGCGTCCTCAGTTCGAGATTTGGCTGAATGCCCATCTGGAAGACGGTAAGAAACTTGCCGAACTCGTTAATAAGCAGGCGCTTTCACGCCAAAGACAAATGAAAAAGGTCGAGAAAAAGCGCGGCTCGACCGTAGCTGTTCTTCCCGGGAAACTCACCGATTGTGAATCGACGGACATCGAACACAATGAAATCTTCCTTGTCGAAGGCGACAGCGCGGGCGGTACGGCCAAACAGGGACGCGACAAAGAGTATCAGGCAATCTTGCCCTTGCGCGGCAAGGTGTTAAATACCTGGGAAGTCGATGCCGACCGAATTTTCGCCTCTCAGATTATTCACGACATTGCCGTGGCACTCGGCGTCGATCCGCACAAACTCAATGACCCGAATGTCGACTTAAAAGGCTTGCGTTACGGCAAGGTTTGTATTCTCGCCGATGCCGATGTGGACGGCAGTCACATTCAAGTCCTACTGCTCACGCTCTTTTATCGGCATTTCCCGAAACTTATCAGCCAAGGGCACGTCTTTATTGCGCAGCCTCCGCTTTATCGAATCGATGTGCCTAAGGTCGGAAAAAAGGCCGAAAAGAAACTGTATTGTGCCGATGATAAGGAACTTAAGCGCACACTTTCCAAGTTGGAAAAAGATGGCATCAAGGCGGAAAAGCTCAACATCTCCCGCTTTAAGGGGCTTGGGGAGATGAGTGAAAAGCAACTGGCGGAAGCCGCCTTTCATCCCGATACCCGGCACTTGCTTCCCGTGACGCTCGGAGATCTGGAAAAAAGCCAGACCGATGCTGTCATGACGCTTTTGATGGCTAAGGGCGAGGCTCAGGGACGGCGCTTGTGGATGGAAACGCACGGCGAGGACTTGGAATTGGACATTTAGGCGTTTCACCTAGGAAGTCAGACAAAACACAAGAAAGAGCAGAAAAATCAAGACTGACGATTTTTCCTGCCGTTACAATCACGCCCATCTTGTTTCCACTCTTTGTATGGACGATTTGATATGAAAAAAACAGCGTTACTTTTGACGGCATGCTCGGTGCTCGCTTTGGCTTTGGCCGGATGCGGAGATAAGAAAGCCGATCAGGCGCCTGCTGCAGCTAAGGAAGTTACGATTACCGTCGGAGCGACTCCCGTTCCGCATGCGGACATTTTGAAGGTTGCAGCTCCGGAATTGAAAAAGCAGGGCGTGAATCTGAAAGTCATCGAATTTACCGACTACGTTAAGCCCAATCTGGCTCTGGCCGACAAGGAAATCGATGCGAACTACTTCCAGCACGTTCCGTATCTGGAAAGCTTTGCCAAAGATCGCAAACTCAATTTGTCCGTCCTTTGCAGCGTGCACATCGAACCGATGGCCGTTTACTCCAAGACGATTAAAGATTTGAAGGCGGTTCCCGACGGCGCCAAGGTGGCGATTCCTAACGATCCGACAAACGGCGGTCGTGCGTTGAAGGTCCTTTCCGATGCCGGTCTTTTCAGCTTAAAGCCCGGTGTCGGCATTAACGGCACGCCGGCCGATGTGATCAACAATACGCACAATCTCAAGATTGTGGAAATGGAAGCGGCCGTGTTGCCCCGCGCCTTAGATGACGTGACGCTCGCTGTCATTAACTCGAACTATGCGTTGGGTGTGGGACTGAATCCGGCGAAGGATTCGCTTTTTATCGAAAGCACGGATTCTCCGTATGCCAACGTGGTCGTGATTCGTACGGGTGATAACCGCGAAGCGCTCAGTAAGCTCGCGCAAGTGATGCACTCTCAGGTCGTGCGCGATTACATCCTCAAGCAGTACAAGGGGGCGGTTTATCCGACGTTTTGATTGAACCTTTTTGCAGGTTTCGGGCGCTTGCGGCTGCGTGCTGTGAGCGCCTTTTTTTCTCGCTTTTGCTTGTCGCTAACCCGAACGGACTAGTCGCGCATAGCCTTTGGAATTATAGGAAATTGCACTGTTCTTTCGTAGACTACGTCCTGAAAGTTGAGAAACAGTTCTTGCTTTCAACTCTCCTTAAGAACCAGGTAAGAGGCACTGCCTCTTCGGGACTAGTCAGATACCGCTCGGTAGCCATATCGAGCGGTCTTTTTTGTCTAAAATTTCGAAGATGTGAATGTGTCTCATCTTTTAATTTGCATTTTTCATGAAGCAATTGAAATACACCGTCGGCGGTATGCATTGCGCTGCCTGCTCCTCGCGTGTGGAGCGAACGGCCCTGTCGTGTCCGGGAGTCAAAGAGGCTGCCGTGAATCTGGTACGCGGCACGCTGGTTGTTCGTGTGGATGAAACGCCGTTTTCATCGCAAGACCTTTGCAAACGAATCCAAGAAGCCGGCTACTCGGCCTGCGAACAGATTAATCGAGATGTCGTGTCAAGACCTTCTCGCGAAGGAACTTATGAACTTCTTGCTACGGTGCTTCTGGCTGTGCTTCTTTTCGTTCTGGCGATGGGAGGGGGAAAACTTAACATCGACCCGCTCGTAAACGGACTCTCTCAGATCGTGCTCGCTGCGACGGTTTTTCTCATTAATCGCAGGCATTGGACTGCGGGTGTTTCGGGTCTTGTGCACCGCGCCCCCACGATGGATACGCTTGTCGCCTTAGGCTCGAGCGCCTCGTTTCTTTTTAGTCTCACGATTGTGATTTCCTCGCTTGATAATTCTCACGCTTTGAGCACGGAAACATTGTCGCGCCTTTATTTTGACTCTGCGGCCATGATTTATGCCTTTGTCGGTGTCGGTAAATGGCTCGAAGGGAAAGCTCGGGATAAAACAGCCTCATCGTTGGAAGCGCTTGCCGGACAGATACCCCATCAGGCCGTTCGCCTTGTGGGTGAGAAAACCGAGCTGATCAATGCCCGAGATATTCAACCGGGCGACGTCCTTTTCGTGCGCGCCGGAGACGCGATTGCGGCCGACGGCGTCGTTGTGTGCGGGGGAGGACAAGTCGATGAATCGTCGCTTACCGGAGAGAGCCTTCCGCGAGAGATTCGGGTCGGCGATTCGCTTTTTTGCTCCACGCATGTTGTGGGCGGTTGGGTTCACTTAAGAGTTACCCATGTCGGCACCTCCACGCGCTTTGCGCAGATTCTTAATCTCGTGGATTCGGTCACGGAATCCAAAGCACCGATTGAACGCGTTGCCGATAAAGTGAGCGCCGTCTTTGTTCCGATTGTCATCGCGCTTTCGATTCTGACATTTGTCCTGTGGTTGCTTTTCGGATATCCGACGGAGTTTTCGCTCATTAATGCGATTTGTGTGCTTGTGATTTCCTGCCCGTGTGCCTTGGGTCTGGCGACCCCGGTTGCCGTGACCATTGCCGGGAGCCTTGCGGCCCGAAACGGCGTCTTTTTTAAAAACGCTGCAGCGCTGGAAGAAATGAGTCGCATCGATACGGCAGTTTTGGATAAAACCGGGACTCTGACGCGAGGAGAGTTTTCCGTGAACTCCGTTTCACTCAATCCGTCCTACAGCATCGACCAGGTCCTTTCTTGGGTTTTGTCCGTTGAGTCGTTCAGTACTCACCCGCTTGCTAAGGCTCTGTGTCGTTATGCCGAGGAGCGCGGAGCAAAACAAACGGAGGCAACTGATTTTCACGCCGATCTGGGTTATGTTCGGGCGAAAATCGGGTCGCAGGTTATTGAGGTCGGAAATCCTGACGCCCTCTCGATTACTCCGACAACGCTCGATGTCGGTCTTTTCCCCCGTAAGAGCGGGCAGACGGTTTTGTATCTGCGTGAAAACGCGGTTGTTTGCGCAGCGTTTGCTTTAAGCGATACCTTAAAGGACTCGGCGGCGCCCTTTATCGCGACGCTTAAAAAGTTCGGCATAAAGATATATCTTGCAAGCGGCGATTCCGAATCGGTGGTTCAAGATGTTCGGGAAAAATTAGGGCTTACGCACGCTACCGGAGCAATGACGCCCGAAGGCAAAGAAGCACTTGTTGAGAAACTGCATCGTCAGGGACGGCACGTGCTTTTTGTCGGAGACGGGATTAATGACGCGCCCTCGCTCGTACGAGCCGACGTCGGTATGGCTGTCGGTGCCGGCACGCACGTGGCCATGGACTCGGCCGATGTCGTTTTAGTGAGTTCGCATCTTTCGGACATTGCCTCGGCGTTGAGTCTCTCGCGTGTCGTGATGCGTAACATTCGACAAAACCTTTTTTGGGCGTTCTTTTATAACGTCCTGGGAATTCCTTTGGCGGCCGGAGTTCTTTACCCGATTTGCGGGTGGCATTTAAGCCCCATGTTTGCTGCGGCAGCGATGAGTTTGAGTTCGCTTTGCGTTGTCGGAAACGCAATGCGCCTTTTTGCTTGGCATCCCGAAGCCTTCAGTAAGACCGATGCCGCTTGTTTTTTTAGTTCGGAGAAAGTGATGAGAACACAACTACGTATTGACGGTATGCATTGTGAGCATTGCGCCAAAGCCGCAAGCAAGGCGCTTAGGACCTTACCCGGTGTGACAGAGGTTTTCGTGGATTTAGCCGGTAAAACAGCCCTGGTTGAAAGTACCGTGCCGCTAGAGGAGGCGGCCGCACGCGCCGCTCTTAAAAAAGAGGACTTCACGCTCGTTTCGGTGCAAAAACTCTAACCGAACCCACGTCTGGTCGGACCTTATCCGGCCCACGTCAGGTAACTGACAACCGAGAAAACAATCAGTAGTACCGCCTCGGCACAAATGCACTTTTTTAAGGTCTTGAAAAAGTCGGCCTTAAAGTAGTCGAGCGAAATCATCAAACATACGTGCGTCGGTGTGACCATCTGTCCGCCGACGCCGAACACCAGCACAAGGCCGATTAAATCGAGCGATCCGTGAGCCACAGCTGCCACAATCGGCATCATCATCGCCACGTGTCCTTGGGACATACCCGTGAGCATGCCGATTAAAAAGCTGATGAAAGCGAGAATCAGCGGAAGCGGAAGAACCGAAGCGTGAAAACTTGCGACGATTTGATTGAGGGCCCCGCTTGCATCGAGTAGTTGAATAAAGTACAGAATCATCACAACGTCCCGCAGAAGTTTTTTTTCAACGGCGCCGACGAAGATTTCCTTAAGACTGACATCGCGCTTGAGAAGATGCAAAATCGGGTACAACAGTCCGACGATAATCAGAAGCGACACGGAGGCAGCAAGACCGAAAGCCATCGACAGGGCAAACACACCGAAAATCGGCAAAAGCGCGAGAATAAAGTCAATGCGGTACTTGGCAAGCATCGCATCGGAGGGCTCTTTCGTCGGCTCAACGATTTTTAAGGGAGCAACGAAAAAGAACCAGCCGACGATAAACATCACGGCACTGACCCAGAGCATGTGCACGATTAGGGAACTTACGGACACATTGGCAATCGCGCAGGTAAGGAGGATTCCCGGGACAATGGGGTTGGCAAACTCCATGATGTGTCGGAACCAGAAATTAATCAGCGCTTTCGACTCATTACTGATGGCTTGACCTTCGGCAACCGTTTTGACAATCGGTGCGGAAAAGCGTGCGCCGCCGATTGAGGGCAGCATGCCGAGGAAAGCCGGCATCACGGCAAGCGTGACCTTCTTGGACGGAATCAAGTGGTGTAGGTACTGAACGAGACCGTTGAGAATGCCGCTTTTGCGCATTTCGATTTCAAGGCACACCACGAAGTACAGGGCAAAAAGTAAATCATAGCTTCGCGGCATCGTTACCATCGATTTGAAGGCGGCCCAAAGGGAAGCAGGGCGGCGATCGAGGGCAAGCCAAATCAAAAGCCCGCCGGCCAAAATCGCCGGTCCGATTGGAACTTTTTTTCGAATCAAAATCACCATCAGTGCGATGGCGGCCAGAAGAATGATGTAAATGGACATGATGTGCGCACAAACGACTATCGAGTTTTCGACAATGTCGGAATTCCGCGAGCCATTCGAATATCGGTAAAGAAGGAGGCGGGAAACCGAGGAGCGGCCTTAATTTTAAGCGGGTCGTGCGGCAAAGTCTCTTTGGGCTCGAACATACCGTCCACGTCGGTCGGATCTAGACTGGTTAACAGCCCCTCGGGCACACTTTTTAAGGGACAGTGCGCAAAGGTCCGAGCAAAACTTGCCCCGTGAAGAGCGTGCGCAAAAAGTGCGCTCGGAATGCTTGTCAGACCGCTTTCTTCGAATGTGCGATCGAACCGCCAAGCTTTCGTATTAGCATCGAATAGCGTCTCGGGAACGCTTTTAAGTGCGCGGCACCCATAAAAGACTTCGCGAAAATCCGTTGCATTGACAGCGGCACTGAAAAGCGCGGAATCGACGGCCTCGAGGGCGCTGTTTTTAAAAAGCCCGGTGAAGATGCGTGCGTGAGAAAGCGGCAAAAAGACGAGTTTGGGCACAGATTTCAGATTCGGAAGTCGTGCAAAGGTTTCCGTTAAATCCATGAGCTGGGCGTTGCGCATGAAAAGAGCTTCGCTGATCTGAGTCAGACCGACGGGCGGGTAGGCCGGGTTCCAAAGCGCGGCCTTACGTGAGGGCTTGCCGGTTACCGGGTCAACAAGGAGCGGAAGTTCGTCTGTTAACGCGACGGTCTGTTCGGGAAGCCTTATGGTCGAGCACGGCAAGACACCGTCCGCGTCGATTGTGAGGATGTGGGTTCCCTTATCGACGGTCAATTCAACCTGAGTGGGCTTGTCGGCGTCCCAGGTAACCGTATCGCTATGCGTCGTATCCAAGGTGTAATGAATGACCTTATCTTCAGCCAAGAGGCGCTTGGAGAACGTAAAGCGGACAAGTTCCCGATTGCGTCGAACGGAAAGTTCAAGCTTTAGGGCGGTTCTCATGTCGAGCCCTCCTTTCGTTCTTCGCAAAAGCAATCGAGCTCGATGCGACGCGGCCGTTCGGCATAACTTGTCGGAAGTCGTCGAAGCTTATAACAAAAGGCAAACATGGCATCGGCGCAAACTAACTTTGGCAGGTTCGAAATGATGTCATCGGGAACGTTTGTCAGGGCCACGCAGCCTGCGAAACACTGTTCCAGATTCGTAATGTCCGGGTTGTTGCGAAACAGCCCGGCCGGTAGGTCTGTCAGATTTTCAAAGCCGGCTGCCCACCCGCAGTAGTCGCTGCGTTCGCCCAAGGCCTTAACGTGCATCGGTGGCAAGGGGTCGAGAATTTGCACTAAGGAATCGAAAAATCGAATCGGTCGAATCGGGTAGGGTGCCGTCCAGTGGACGCAAACCGTATAGAGCCCCGGGTTTTCCCAGCGATGGGTGATTCTTGGCTTTCCGTCAAAGTCAATGCGCTCGGATGTGCCGTCTCCCCAATCAATCCAAAAGTCTCCCGGTAAGGCCAAATCGGTTTCGTAAAACGCCAAAACGGACTGATCGGTCCCGTCGGCTTTGTAAACAATGCGAAAGGCCGGATCGTCGGGGCCGGCTTCGGGACGAATCCATCCCATTTGAGCACGCCGGGCAGGGTCTGCCCAGGCAAATGATGTGTGCGGAGCACCTTGAAGAAACTCATCGACAACGAACGGAACGGGAGCGCCTGCAAAGGGATCCGAGACCTCTTTTAATGCTTTGCAATCGGCAAAGGCACGGGTGCAGACCGTGTTCGGTCCGACGTGGCTAAGGAGTCCCTCGGGAATGACCTCCAAGTCGCTTCGGGCAAAGATTTCGCGAATCGAGATCGGGTTTCGAATCGCATCGAAAAGGTGCGCATCGACTGCGCGAATGCGACTAGCGTAAAACGCGCGGTCCAAGACCGTTAGGTTCGGGTTGTTGACAAAAAGGTCACCCGTAACAAACGTCAGTGTCGTCTTTCCGCTCTCATCGGGCTCAATGAGCGGCAAAAGGCGTTTGGCGGGAAGTAATATCCCGTTTTTATCCGTTTGACCGACCGTCAAGGTCGGTAGCGGAGAGACGATGGCATAGGTTTGATGTGCCAGAGCGCGTAGCGGCAAAAACCCGGAAGTCGCACGAATGCGAATGCGTGTGACGGCCTCCGAAAGACCCCTGTGCGTCACGTGTAAAACGGGGGTAAACGAGGCATCGCGAGCCATGCGCTGCAATTCGACTTCCGAGAGCGTGCAGTCGATGTACTCTAAAACTCCGTCACCCCAGTCGATGCAAACGTCTCCGACCTGATCCATCGCCAGGCGGGGGATTTTATAAAAGGTCAGAGACGCCGTTTCCTCTGCAGTCGCCGTCAAATCAATGACAAGTTCACAGGGTGCGTCCGGGGCAAAAGTTTGCTCTGTCATGGGACGGTATTTTAAATGCCCGAAGACTCGGTTTTTGAGGCAAGGAGCGGATTGATGAGAAGCCGAACGGCCCGCACACGGTCATCTCGCCCGTGCGTGGCAACCGTAAACTTTAATTTTTCCGGAGCAATCATGCGCATATCTCGTCGCGATTGCAGTAATCGCACGAGCGCGAGCGGATTAAAGTGCGGCTTATCGTCAAAGGTAAAAACGATGGCGCTGTCAGCGGCATCGATTTTCCGAATGCCCAAAGTCTTGCAATGAATGCGCAGACGATGGACGGTTATTAAGTTCAATGCCTGTTCGGGAAGCTTTCCGAATCGGTCCGTGAGGTCATCGATCACCGATTCGATTTCCGTGATGTCACGTGCAAGAGCCAAGCGCTTGTACAACGTCAGTCGACTTGAGACGTCGGGGACGTAGTCGTCGGGAAGGAGCGCACTTAGGTGGAGATTGATCTCGGAAAGAGATCCGAACGGATGCTCAAGGGAGGGGGTCTTGCCGGACTTTAAGGCATCGACGGCGTCTTTGAGCATCTGCGTGTAAAGCTCAAAACCGACCTTGGAGATTTCTCCGCTTTGCTCTTCGCCGAGAATCTCGCCGGCGCCGCGAATCTCCAGGTCGTACATCGATAGATAAAAGCCACTCCCGAGATTATCTAGGTGCTCGATGGCATCCAAGCGCTTTCGGGCATTTTTCGTGATGACATCCTCCCCGGGAATCAGCAAATACGCATAGGCCTGATGGTGAGAGCGACCCACACGACCGCGCAACTGATGCAACTGGGCTAGGCCGAGCTTATCAGCCCGGTGCATGATGATCGTATTGGCGTTCGGAATATCAATACCGTTTTCGATAATGGTCGAGCAAAGGAGCACGTTGTAACGCTGCTCATAAAAAGCGCGCATGGCAACCTGTAGGTCGCGCTCGGGCATCTGTCCGTGCGCGAGCCCGATACGCGCCTCCGGCAGTAAGGACTTAAGGCGCGCGAAGCGGTTTTCGATTGTTTCGACTTCGTTATGTAGAAAGTAAACCTGTCCGCCGCGCTTAAGTTCGCGCAAAACCGCTTGACGAATTAAGTCATCGGTTTCGCGTCGCACGAAGGTTTTAATGGCAAGACGTTTTTCCGGTGCCGTTGCAATGATCGAGTAATCCCGTATACCGTCCAAGCTCATCGCTAACGTGCGCGGAATCGGCGTGGCCGTGAGCGTGAGAATATCGGCTTCGGCTCTGAGGACCTTGAGGCGCTCTTTTTGTCGCACGCCGAAGCGGTGTTCTTCATCGACGATAATAAGCCCCAAGCGCTTAAAGCGGACTTTTTCTCCCAACAGTTTGTGGGTTCCGATGACGATATCGACCGTCCCGTCGGCAATGCCTTCAAGTGCTTGCGTGACTTGTTTGGTTGTGCGAAAGCGCGAAAGCTCGCGCACCGAAACGGGCCAGGCGGCAAAGCGATCGATAAAGGAGCGGGCATGCTGCTCGGCAAGAAGCGTTGTCGGGCATAAAACGGCCACTTGTTTGCCGTTCATCGCGGCAACAAAGGCGGCTCGTAATGCCACTTCCGTTTTCCCGAATCCGACATCCCCGCAAATTAAGCGATCCATGGGGTGCGCACTTTGCATATCGTCAAGCACACTATTGATTGCCTGCGTTTGATCGGGCGTTTCTTCGTAGGCAAAACCCTCGCAAAACGCCTCATAGTCGGCCCGTTTGATTTCATAACGGTACCCGGTGCGTGACTCGCGGACGGCATACAGATTTAAGAGTTCTGCAGCTGTATCGTGCGCCTTTTGCGCGGCTTTCTTTTTGGCTTTTTCCCATTCACCGCGCCCGAGTGAGTTAATCGGGGCATGGTCGGGATCGGCTCCCGTATATCGGCCGATGAGGTGTAGCTGCGAGACGGGAACAAAGAGCTTGGCGCCTTTGTCGTAGTCAATCCGAAGGTACTCGTTTTTCCCTTCGCTTGTTTCGATGGTCTCCAAGCCCACATAACGACCGACGCCGTGTTCGGCATGTACGACCGGGTCTCCGGGCGCAAGTTCCCCGATGTCGCGAATCGTCGCTTCGAGCGTATCGGCTGCCGATCGACGCCGCCGAAGACGTCCCGTGGCTTTAAGTTGATAGATTTCTCCCTCGGTAACAAAGGCGACTTTGGGATTGTTGACGGTAAAGCCCGAACTAATCGGTGCCTGAGCCAGGCAAACGGGAGCGGTTGAGCGGAAAAACTCGGCGACATTTTCGACGCGTTCGGCACGGCGAAAATCGTTTTGCAGTAAATCTTCCAGACGCATCAGGCGCCCTTGACCGGAGGCCAACAGGAGAACACGCCGATTTTGCATTGAGCAGACCGTCAGGTAGTTTTCGAGTTTTGCAAGCGGCTTTTGGGCTTTGCGCTCTAAGGCCACATCGGGAAGTTCCGAAGGTGCGGTTAAAAGGCGCAAACGCCCGAAAGGCGCTAAACGTGTAAAAAGTTCGGGCGCCGGTAAAAGCAAGGTTTTGGGAGTAAGAGCCGGGCGTTCGGCATCGTGTCGCAAGAATGTGTACCGCTCTTCGGTTTCTTTAAAAAACGCATTGACGGCTTGCTCGACATCCCCGACGGTCACAATCAGAGACTCAGGCGTCAGGTAATCGGCAAGTGTCTCGGTGGCCTCAAAGAAAAGCGGCAGATAGTACTCAATGCCGGTACTGGCAATGGATTTAAAGGTGTCGTTATAGACATTCGAGCGCGTCGGGTCGCCTTCGAAGGTCTTTCGCCAATTGGTCCGGAAGGTATTGAGCGAGGTCTCGTCCATGGGAAATTCATGGCCCGGGAGGAGGCGAATCGCATCGGTCGGATTACCGGAGCGTTGGCTGTCCGGATCGAACACACGAATCGATTCGATTTCGTCATCAAATAAATCCAAACGAAACGGGGTGACTTCTCCCATCGGGAAAATATCGACGATGCTGCCGCGCACTGAGAATTCTCCGGCTCCGTAGACCTGATCGACGCGGCTGTAACCGCTTTGCGTCAAAGTGTGTTTCAGACCCTCGAGGTTGACTTTCTGCCCGACCTTGTAAAAGAAGGTGTTCGAAAGCACGTACGAGCGCGGAGCCAAGCGAAAGGCGGCACAGCAGGCCGAGACAAACAAAACGTCGAGAAACTGTCCTTTCTCGTTATTGGCAAGTTTCCACAGTGTTTCGAGTCGTTCGCTCACGAGTGTTTCGTGCGGACTCATCGTGTCGTACGGGAGCGTTTCCCAGTCCGGCAGCATTCCGATGCGAGCTTCGGGTTTAAGCCAAGAAAGCTCTTCACTGAGTCGAGCAGCCTCGGAGGCATCGGCACAAATGACCGTCATCGGGCGGTGAGTTTCCCGGGTTTTTTCAAAAAGAGCTGCAAGGGAGGCCGCACGACTGGCACCGGTCGCAGGCGTCAAAGAACGGCGCTCACCGGACTTAGTAAGAGAAAAGTCCGGGGACAGAACCCCGGAAAAAAACGATTCGGACATGCGAGAAAACGGTTACTTGGTCTGGGGAGTTGTCGCCGGCTGCACGTCGGTGACGTTGGCTTTCTTGACAACCGAATCGATGTACGTCTGAATCTTTTGTTGTTGCAACAGTTGCGTTAACTGGGAGCGGACCGCTTCGAAATTGGCCCAGCGCTGCGCATCGCGACGCCCTTCGAGTTTGATGATGTGCCAGCCCAAACGGGATTTCACGGGAGCTGAGGTAATCTTTCCCGGTTTCAGCGTCTTAAAGCTTTGAGCAAAGTCGGCATCAAAGACAGCCGGCGAGGTCCAGTCAATGAGTCCGCCGGCATTTTTATTTTGCGCTGTATCGATCGAATATTCTCGCGCAAGCGCATCGAATTTTTCCCCGCTGTGAATGCGCTTGAGCAGGCCCTGAGCTTGCTCTTCGTCGCGCACGAGAATATGGCGAACGAGCACTTCTTCCGGGCCCCAGGCGGCTTTTTCTTTTTCGTAAAGCGCGCGAATGTCTTGCTCGTTAACAGGGTTCTTTTGGATCCAGTCGGCAATTAGAGCGCGAACCAAAACGGCATCACGCGCTTTGCGGATTTCCTGTTGCACGTCTTTGCGTTTTTCAAGCCGCGCTTTTTTGGCTTGTTGTGCAAGAGCCGTATCCCGAATGAGCATGTAACGAACACGTTTTTCCAGTTGTTCGTCGTGGGCGACCCCGCGTTTGACAAAAGCTCCGATGAGCTCATCTTGGGCGGCTTTCGTTACCGTCGTTCCGTTGACTTGAAAAGGTTGCACCGAGGCGACGGCACTGAAACTAAGTGCGCATAAAGCGCCGGAAAGTAGAACAGTCTTAAACGTTTTCATGATGATTGCTACCAGAAACTTTTTCCTCCGGGAGGTGTTTGGTCATCCAAATACCGAATCCCAAGGTAAAGACAAACGTAATGCCGAGTAACCCGAACATTTTAAAGTTTACCCAGGTGTCCGTCGAACACAGATAGGCGACCGCCAGATTCACGAGACCAACAAGGGCAAAAAAGACGCACCAGATTTTTTGCGTGGCATCCCAACATTCCTTGGGTAGTGCCAATTGCTTTTTAAGGAGCATCGTCATGAAATTTTTACCCGTCACGATTCCGTAAAGCAAAATCGATCCGAATATCCAATACAAAATGGTCGGCTTCCATTTGATGAACATTTCATTGTGCAGAAAAACCGTCAGACCTCCGAACACGAGAATGACTCCGAGCGAAATCCAGAGCATGGGTTCGGGTTTTTTCCCTCTCAAAAAGACGATGAGCACTTGTACCAAGGACGCTGAAATCGCCGCAATCGTGGCGGTCAGAATCGCCGCTTGTGACACATCCACGGTTCCCGGAAGGAAAGCACTTAGAACATCGGCACACGCCTGAGGATTCGCTCCGGCGAATTTAAACGATGCAAAGAAGAAAATGACAGGGAAAAGGTCGAATAGAAGTTTCACAATGGGATGATTTGTTAAAAATGGTTAGACAAAGCGCCTGACGACCGCGTTAGTTTAATATATATGAGTGTTTTCACGAAAAGTCGGTGGTTGCATCGCTTGTCCTTATGGTCTTTCAATTCATCAAAGTTTTCATCATGACGGTCGTTTCTGTTGCTACGCTCGGAGCGGGTGCTTCCGGGCTCAAACCCGTTCACACGGTCGAGGGTATTTCCGAGTATGTTCTTTCAAACGGTTTGAAGGTTGTCCTGTTCGAGGACCGCAGTAAGCCGACGGCAACGGTCAATACGACGTACCTTGTGGGCTCTCGCCACGAAAATTACGGGGAGACCGGCATGGCCCACCTTTTGGAGCATTTGCTCTTTAAGGGAAGTCGGAACTTTCCCGACCCGGATAAGGAATTTGCGCGACGCGGTTTTCGTATGAACGGAACAACCTGGCTTGACCGAACGAACTTTTTCGTCAGTTTCACGGCCGGTGACGACAACATGCGTTGGGCTCTTGCCTGGAGTGCCGATGCTATGGTCAATTCCAACATCGCCAAGAGCGACCTGGAGACCGAAATGACCGTCGTACGCAATGAATACGAGATGGGGGAAAATAAACCCGTGAGCGTCATGCTCAAACGCATGCAGTCGGTTCTTTTCGATTGGCATTCCTACGGGCGCTCGACGATCGGAGCCCGGAGCGATATCGAAAACGTTCCCATCGAAAATCTGCAGGCCTTTTATCGCAAGTGGTATCAGCCGGACAATGCGGTTTTAACCGTCTCGGGAAGTTTTGACTCCGAAAAGGTTTTGCGCTGGATTGAGGAGTCCTTCGGGAAAATTGCCAAACCGACGCGCCCCCTCCCGCGCGAGTGGACGGTCGAACCCGTGGCCGACGGTCCGAGGTATTTCCAGATTCGCCGGCCCGGTGAAATGCAACTAGTAGCCGTAGGCTATCGCGTTCCCTCGGGCTTAAGTGATGAGAGTATGAGTGTGAAAGCAGCCGTACAAATTCTTGCCGATGCGCCTCGCGGGCGTTTGTATAAGGCGCTGGTGGAAACCGGTCTTGCCAGCCAGGTTTTCGGTTGGCATCTTCCGGGAAAGTGTCCGGGATTCGTGCTTTTCGGCGCGATGGTCAAGAAAGGGGAGGCGCTCGAGCCCGTACGTACAGCCATGATCGAGGCCGTCGAAAAAGGCTTTCAGAAAAAGGGAGTGACGGCGCAGGAGCTGAAAGTGACGACGGCAGATACGGAGACGGCCTTTGAAAGGACGCTCAGCGATCCGGAGGCCTTCGCCGTTGATCTTTCCGATTATATTGCCTTGGGTGATTGGCGCCTTTTCTTTGTCAATCGCGACAAGAATGCCAAGCTCACACAAGAGGCTGTCAATCGCGCGGCGCAAACGTATTTTGTTCGCGATAACCGAGTCGTCGGGGAGTTTATTCCCGACGATAAACCGCAAAGAGCGCCGAAGATGACGACCCCGCCTCTTGCCGACGTGCTTTCGGGAGCACACTTTACCGAGGCAGGCGATACGGGTGAAGCCTTCGATGTTAGCCAAGAGAACATCATGCGCCGTACGGAGCGCTTTCATGTCGGCGACGTTGCCGTTGCCTTGCTTCCGAAGAAAACCCGAGGAAAAACGGTTACCGTCATCGCCTCGTTTCAGTACGGAAATTTAAAAGCGGCTCACGGAAAATCCGTTGCGGCCGGCATGCTCGAATCCTTGCTGACGCGCGGAGCCGAGGGACTTGACAAAAATACCATTGCCGACCGACTTACGGAACTGAAAGTTCAGGGCGATGTGTTTTCCTTTACTTGCACGCACGAGACGCTCCCTGAGACGCTCTCGTTTATGGGTAAGTTGATTGCAACAAGTACGTTCCCTGAAAAAGAAGTCAAGCAATATGCACGGCAGTACGCGACCGCTCTTGCTGCTAAAAGCGACAATCCGATGACGCTCGGGCGCGATGCCCTCGTGCGCCACTTCCGCTTGTATCCGGACGGGGATCCGAGAAACACGCTCACGACCGAGGAAATCATCGATTCGCTGAAAACAATCGACCGCAAGGCGTGCTATGACTGGTACCGAAATGTCTTTTCCACCGAACACGGCGTCGTTGCCGTCATCGGGGATTTTGATGCCAAGGTCGTTCGGGCGATTCTGGAAAAAACGATCGGGATGAAAAAATCCGTCGGCAAAGAAAACGCCTACGAACGGTATTTCCCGCAATTTAAGCCGGTTCCGGCGGCTCGCTTTGTGATTGATACGCCGCAAAAAGAAAATGCCGCCGTCTTTGCGCGTATGGATTTTCCCGGCAATTTCCGCGATGCCGATGCACCTGCCCTGGAAGTGGCAAACTGGATTCTCGGAGGCGGCACTTCGCTTTCCAGCCGTCTCATGGAGCGCTTACGCCAGAAAGAAGGTCTGAGCTACAGCGTTTATAGCCAGATTTTGCTTCCCGGATACGGCAATCGTGCTGCTTGGATTGCCTACGCCATCGTGGCGCCGCAAAACCTTGCGAAGGCTGAAAAATCCATGCGCGATGAAATTACCAAGGCTCTTGAAAAGGGCTTTACGAAACAAGAAGTCAGCGAAGCCGTTCAGGGCCTCTTGCAGTCCCGTGCGGTCAATCGAGCCCAGGACGCGCACTTAGCACGCAGTTGGATTACGTTCTTGGAAACGGGCACGGATTTTACCGAAAGTAAACGCTATGAGGACCGGTTGCGTGCTTTGGACGTTAATGCTGTCAATGCCGCGTTGCGCAAGATGCTCAAATCCGACGAAATTACGTTCGCTTTGGCAGGAGACTTAGCGAAGGCCCGAAAGGCAGGGGCGGATTTTTCAGTTCCGTAACGAAAAGCGACGCTCGGGCGCCGTTTTTATTCTCGTTCGTCGATAAAGCGAACCAGGGTACTCGGACAGTTGCGCGGGTCGGAGCACTCAAAGGGGATGCCGTCCCGAAGTTCCACGGAGACGCGGTGCACCTGGCGACGCAGGAGCGAGAGCTGTTCTTGCGTCATCTGAAGCATCTCGTCAATCGACCCTGTTTGTGTCGTGCGGTGGCCCGTGTACTGCAAATGCAATTTAAAGCCGCCGTACGGGCGTAGCGTATTGAGAAGTGCACGGCGTTCGGACTTATTCATAAAGCGCCAATGTGTCAGGCGTTGTTCCTGTGTTAAAAGCGGCCACAGGGCGGCGCGCTCGACAGCGTCCATTTGATCCCAAAAGTAATTTCGGGTGTCCGCAACGGGCTCGTCGTTAAAGATAAATAGCTCCGGCTGCGCCGCGCACATGTTTCCGATAAGCGCCAATTGCCCGGCCAGAAGGAATTTACACAGAATCGATTTCATAGTGACTATGTAAAAAATTCCGCGTCGCAAGGAGCAGGAGGTCTCGCGTCCTTAACGACAATCAACACGAGGCAAGTTTAGGAGAAGGAAATTGAAAATGGGGCTCCTCGTCTGAAAAAATTGTAACTAGAATTTGTAACAGAGCAATCCGCTTAAAAACCTCGGCACAATCCTAACCGAAATACATTCCTTTACTTTTTAGAGAAAAACACACATGACCGATTTGCCACGCAATCCGAAGGTTCTCGTTGTTGATGATGACCCGCGTCTGCGCGATTTACTTCGCCGGTATTTGGGTGAAAATGATTTTTCCGTCACGGTTGCCGACGGCGGCCAGAGCATGAACCGCATTTGGATGCGCGAGCGGTTCGATGCCCTGATTTTGGATTTGATGATGCCGGGCGAAGACGGTTTGCAGATTTTGCGCCGTTTACGTGCGGCTAAGGATACGACGCCGATTATTATGCTCACGGCTCGCGGCGAGGATGTCGATCGCATCGTCGGTCTTGAACTCGGTGCGGACGACTATCTGCCCAAGCCGTTTAATCCGCGCGAACTCCTGGCTCGCCTTCACGCCGTCCTTCGGCGTCGTCCCGAAGCCGATCAGCCCGGAGCGCCTACGAAAGAAAACGAAACCGTCCGCTTCGGACATTTCGAACTTGATTTAGGACGCCGGGAACTGCGTAAAGACGGGAAGGCCGTGACGTTGACAACCGGGGAATTTTCCGTGATGAAGGCTTTTGCACGCCATCCGCGTGTGCCGCTTTCTCGTGAAAAACTCATGGAGATGGCTCGCGGTCGCGAGTACGAGGCTTTCGACCGGTCGCTTGATGTTCAAGTCAGTCGCTTGCGTAAGTTAATCGAGATTGACCCCTCAAAGCCGAGGTATCTGCAAACGGTTTGGGGGCTCGGGTATGTCTTTATTCCCGACGATCCCGAATCAAGTGACGCGACCTAGTTAAAGGAAGAATCGATGCCGTCGCCCTTGGCCTGTACGCCGAATCTTTTTTGGCGTACGTTTATTCTCTTGATGTTTCTCATCGTCTTTTGTGTGATGGGGTGGTTGCAAAGCTTTCGTGTATTAAACGAAACGCCTTACGTGCAGGCGACGGCGCAGCAAATCGTTTCCATGGCCAATTTGACGCGCTATGCGCTTATATCCGCCGATCCCGTGTATCGGTCCGATTTGCTTCTTGTCCTTGCCAATCGCGAAGGGTTGCGGATTCTTCCCAAGGAGCCTACGGACAAAGTGGTCCCGCTGTCTCAAGGGGGGTCGTATGCCAGTTCCATCGAGGACATCAAGGCCACCGTGCGCTATTCCTTAGGCGCTGGAACGGTTTTGGCCGAACGTGTGAACGATGAGCCGGGGTTGTGGGTGTCTTTTACGATTGACGGAGATGCGTATTGGCTTAGGACCAATGCCACGATTTTGAATCCTCCGTACGGGAAAACGTGGCTTTGGTGGGCCTTGGCGGCTTTTGTTGCAAGTATCCTATGCGCGGTTTTAATCACAAGCCGACTCACGGCGCCTTTAAATCAGCTGTCGCTCACGGCGCGCGAGTTCGGTCGCGGTCGCGTTCCCAAGACACTTCCCGAAGACAGCGGTCCGGAAGAAATTCGCGAACTCAATGCCAGTTTTAATCGCATGGTTCAGGACATCACCCGTGTGGAAAAAGACCGCGAGGTGCTTCTTGCCGGCGTCTCGCACGATCTTCGTACGCCGATTACGCGATTGCGACTGGAAACGGAACTTGCGGACCTTCCGGAAGATACGCACCGGGCCATGGTCAACGACTTGGAGCAAATGGAGCGCATCGTCAATCAATTCATGGACTACGCGCGGCGCAACAGTTTGCCCCTTGCGGCCGTCGATTTAAGTCGTCTTGTGTCCGATGCCGTTCGCATCGCCCGCATCGATATCGATCCGGGTGTGCGGCTTCGTGTTTCAATTGATCCGGACATTTGGGTTATGGCGCACGCCATCGAAATGTCGCGTGTGGTGCAGAACCTATATACCAATGCGCTACGCTACGGGAAAAGCCAAGACGGCGTTCTCGATCTGACGGTGGAATTAAAGCGCGAGGATGACAAGGCCGTTCTGGTTGTCAGCGACTGCGGACCGGGTCTTGATATGAGCCAGGCCGGACGTCTGATGCGACCCTTTGAACGCGGGGATGCAGCGCGCGGGGGAACGGCCGGATCCGGTTTGGGATTGGCGATTGTCGAGCGTATCGTCCGGCGCTGCTCGGGCAAGGTTTCTCTTTCGGCGACGGTGCCGCACGGCCTGACGGTCACTATCAAAATCCCGATCTGCAAACCCGCTAAAGCCGAGTAGAGCGGGGGCCTCATACCATACAAAAAGGGCGCCGATTGAAATATCAACCTGCGCCTTCTGAAACCGACTCTTACGAGCTTACTTTTTGCACTTGCCGCACTTTTTGTTGACGGCGGCCTTAAAGGCGCTGCCCGGAACGAACTTCGGGAGCTTCTTGGCCGGAATCTTGATGGATTCGCCGGTGTGCGGGTTGCGACCGGTGCGAGCCGGACGAGCCTGAAGTTTAAAGGTGCCGAAACCGACGAGTGTCAGGGGGTCATTCTTCTTGACGGTGGCGACAATTTCTTCTGTCACTGTCGCAAGAATACGGCCGGCCTGGGCCTTGGAAATGCCGTGTTTGGCGGCAATTTTGTCAATCAGCGCGAGACGATTCATTCGATTCTCCTTGTAACCCGCCGCAGCGGGATTCGGTTGATGCGTGCCGTGTCGCTCCGCGAAAGCGCCGATGCGGCTTTCGGGCGACTCGTCATCACGTCAATACTACTCACACGCTTGAAAAATGTCGTGTTCGCTTTCAATTGTGTGGGGTGGGGGGGAACAGGTCTGGGTAAGAACACGGGCTCCTAAACCTTAAATTGACGGGTAAGCCTCTGTTTGTGCTATAAGAGCGCGTTTGCGGTTTTATTCGGCCGTATCGCTTTGGCCCTGCACGATTTCCCGGGGATCGGTTGTCGTTGCAGCCAGAGTTTCAGCCTTACTGATTTGCAAGGCGGCAAGCATAAGCATCAGTTCCTTTTTGCGCAGTGCACATTCGGTTCGGGCTTGCAGGTCTTGAGTTTTCTCACATGCACGCTCGGCGCATATTAAAAGAGCGAGAGCCGCGACGGGCCGCTTTTGATTTTGCATCAGGCGCGCACACAACAGGTAGGCCGGAACAAATCCGCTTTCGGCCGACCGCACGGCCCAAGAAAGGGAAAGAGTCCCGCTCGAATCGCCCAGGCGCCCCGAGGCATAAAAAAGCGCGAGGCGGTATTGTGCGGTTTCATCACCGCTACGCGCAGCCTCTGCCGTCCATCGAATCGCCTCCGATTCGTTTTGTGCGGGATTGTCCGGTCGCATGTACAAGTCGGCGAGCTCGCCGCACCCTTCAGTCCAGCCGCTGAGAACGGCTTTTTTAAGGTATGACGTGGCCTGTCTTAAATCGACGTGGCAACCGCGTCCCGTTTTGTACGCTTCGGCACTTTCCTTTTGGCTTAATGTGTGTCCTTGAGCGGCGGCAAGCCGAAACCACGTTAGGGCTTCGCGGGCATCGGTTTTGCCCCCGAACCCCCACAGCAAGGCGCGCGCCAGGTCGTATTGCGCCGGGGCATAGCCCAAGGTGGCCGCTTTCCGAAACAGAGCCACGGCTTTTTCCGGATTCGGACGTACGCCTTGTCCTCGGGCCGTTAAGACGCCCAAAAGGTGTTCGCTTTGTGCGTGTTCTTTTTCAGCCGCCTTTTTCAGCCACTTGACGGCTTCACGGTTGTTTTGCGCAGCCGGCGTCCCGGCGGTCAATACTTTGGCAAGTTCGTATTGGGCTTGCGCGTTACCTGAGGCCGCGCTTCGAGCAAGAGAATCAATATCTGCTTTGCTTTTTTCAGGCGAGAGTACTTTCCCGTTTAATAAATCCAAAACGGAAAGTGCTCTTTTCGGGGCTTCGGCAAGTGTGAACCGTAAATCAACGTCTTTTCGCATGAAAGCACTCAGCTGGCCGATTGTTCCTGCGGTCGGACGGCGACATCGGATTCCGAGACAATCGGTTCTTGAAACTTGACCGGAATGCAGGCGTACAAATTCAAAGATTGTATGGTTTTATAAAGGGCTTTGACGGCCTCAAGACGCGGGAACGTCCTACGCCAGACAAGTGCGGTCGTTCTCTTGGGAACATTGACGCGAGTAAAGGGGATAAAGCGAAGCATGGGATTTTTGTCGTAATACGGGTACGCACTCGACGGCAAAAGCGTAATACCGAGCCCCTGGGCGACCATGTAGACGATCGTTTCAAGCGAGGTACTGGTCGAAGGTTTCCCGTTTGTCGAATCCGGATGCGCTTTGTCATAGCAAAAGTTCAGAATTTGATCGCGTAGGCAGTGACCCTGACCGAGTAGGAGAAGCGGCTCATCGCGAATTTCCGACTTGCTCACGGTAAGCTTTTGCGCTAAAGGGTGGTGGACGGGGACACAAGCAAGAAATTCTTCCGTATAAAGGGGTGCGACGCTCAAAGTAGATTCGTCAACGGGAAGCGCCATGACGGCTGCATCGATTTGACCGGTTTTTAACTGCTCGAGCAACTCGGCGGTTTTCGCTTCCGAGAGAATCAGCGGCATCGAAGGAGCCGATTCGGAAATGCTTGCCACAAGCCCCGGAATTAGAAAGGGAGCGATTGAGTAAATGACTCCGAGATGTAAGGGGCCGGACAAAGGGTCTTTGCCGATTTGTACGCATTGATTGATTTTGTCGACCTCCTCGAGCACACGCTGAGCATGTTCGATGATGCTGCGACCCAAAGGCGTTGCCATGATGGCCGAACTTTTGCGCTCGAAAATCTGGATTCCGAGTTCCGTTTCCAATTTCTTGACAGCCACCGAAAGTGACGGTTGCGAGACGCGACACATTTGAGCGGCATGCCCGAAATGCATGGTCTGTGCGATGGCAATGATGTAGCGTAATTCCGTCAGTGTCATGAGTTTTAAGCCTCCAAAAAGCCTTCACGGCCGGCATACCAGCGACGAGCGTGTTCGCGCGCTTGCTCGGGAGCTGAGGCAATCCATTGGGTTGCTGCATCGCGGGCTGCTTGCAATAGCGATGCATCGAGTGTCGGGTCGGCGTACTTTAAAAGCGGAGCGCCGGATTGGCGAGCTCCTAAAAATTCACCGGGACCGCGCAATCGCAGATCTTCGCGGGCGATGGCAAAGCCGTCGGTTGTATTCCGAATGACCGCAAGGCGCTCTTTGCCGTTTTGGCTGATTGATTTTGAGAAAAGAAGAATGCAGTGGCCGGGAATTGAACCGCGCCCGACGCGACCGCGTAATTGGTGGAGCTGAGCAAGGCCGAAGCGTTCGGCTTGCTCGATAATCATGAGATTGGCCCCGGGAACGTCCACGCCCACTTCAACGACGGTTGTCGAGACGAGAACGTCAAGTTTCCCGGTTTCAAAGGCGTGCATCACGCCTTGCTTGTCGTCGGCACTCAAGGCGCCGTGCAACAATCCGACGCGCAGTTCCGGATAGTTATTTTTAAGCCAAGCAGCGCGCATCGATACGGCCGAAAGAGCCGAGTTCTCGTCTTCTTCGATAAGGGGACAAACCCAGTAGGCTTGCCGTTGTTCTGCCTTGTTTGCCAGAAGAACGCGTGCGACGGCATCGATTCGCGCGAGGCTCACGAGTTTTGTCCGAATCGGCGTGCGTCCCGGCGGTAGTTCGTCGATGACGGAAACGTCCATGTCCGCCAGATAACTCATCGCCAAGGTTCGGGGAATCGGTGTTGCCGAGAGCATGAGCAGGTGCGGTGTGCTTTGTTCGCCGCCGGCACAAGAGCGAAGACGCAATCGCTGTTCCACGCCGAAACGATGCTGTTCGTCGATGACGGCTAAAGCCAGGTTATGAAATGTGACCGCCTCGGAAATAAGGGCATGTGTGCCGATGACGATGTCATAGTCGCCGGAGGCGATTTTCTCCCGGCATAAAGCTTTTTCTTTGGGTTTTAACGATCCGACAAGCCAAGCCACGCGAACCCCTAGGGGGGTAACGAGCTTTGCGACTTTCCGAAAATGTTGCTCGGCAAGTATTTCCGTCGGAGCCATCAGGGCAACCTGAAAGCCGGCATCGACCGCTCGCAGGGCTGCGAGTGTGGCGACAACGGTTTTTCCCGAGCCGACATCGCCCTGTAAGAGTCGATTCATGGGAGAGACCTTGGCAAGGTCCTCGTCGATTTGCCGGATGACACGCTTTTGAGCGGATGTAAGCGCGTAGGGAAGAGCCTTTAGGAGGTGATCGACCGATTTCCCGGAAACCGACTTGACGGAACGGGCCGTCAGACCGGCCTTTCTTTGTCGGTTCAGTCTCAGGGCGATTTGCTGAGCAAGCAGTTCGTCGAATTTAAGGCGTTGCCACTCGGAGCTGACTTTGTTCTCAAGCGCCGCTAAGTCAGCGCCCGGAGCCGGCCTGTGAAGCGCCGTAAGCGCCTCGGAAAGGGAAGGGAGCCCCAGTTTTTTTAACCAGAGAGCAGGAACGGTATCGGTTAAATCCACGTCTAAAAGGGCTCGGGCGATGCGCTTTGAAAGCCAGTTTTGTGTCACGGACTCGCCGCTCGGGTACACGGGTGTGAGGGTTTTCGGCAACTCATAAGAGGCACTTTTGACTTTCGGATGGACCATTTCCGGCATTCCGTGAAAGTCCGTGCGGACAACACCGAACAAGCGTAGGTGTGAGCCGGGCTTAAATTGCGCCCGGGTGCTCGGATAAAAGTGCAAAAATCTGACTCTCAGTTCCCCTGTTCTGTCCTCCGTTAACGCAACGAGTTGTTCGGTCCTTTGGCGGACGATTTCGCTATTTAAAACGGATACTTCCACTAAGGCCGTCTCGCCGACCTGTAGTCGGTCGACGGTAGTGATGTGTGTTTGGTCTTCGTAGCGTAGCGGAAGATGCAGGACGAAATCCCAGTCACGGACGAGCCCGAGCTTGGCCAGACGCTCGGAGAGCGGAGCGAGTTTTGCGCCTTTGGCAAGTCCTTTTTTGAGCACGATGACCTCTTACTGACAGGGTTGTAAGGCGAATTCTATCGGATTTGTAATCTCGATAACTGATTTCGATGATTCAATCGCTACGATGTCGCACACAACTAGGCAATGGGACTAGTTCGAAAGAACTAGACGAAACGAAACGGCATCGGGAGCCGAGAGAGGACTCTCCAAAAGCCGTTGAATTATCGTTGAAATTTTCCATGTTTTGCCGACAATACTTAAGAGGTTCGGCAGGTTTAAAACCCCGTTCTCAGGCAGGAAATTCTCTTTTAATTCCCGAGTTTTTGGTTGTAGAATGCCGCTGTAAGGTTCGCTAAGTCCGGCGCTCTTTTCTCATTTGTAAAGCCAATGAGAAAAGCTCGTCGGAGTTTTCGTGAATCCTCACATCCCGACACGGTCGGGAGTCGGTGTTGTTATGACACCGAACGGAAACACAACTACTGCAACGAGTCTTGGAAAGATACCGAGATTTTTTGCAGGTCCATCCGGATCAAGGAGTCCATTAAATGAAGATTATCTACACAGACGTGCTGGTGATCGGTGGCGGTCTTGCCGGCTTGCGCATGGCAGTTGCTGCCAAACGTCGCGGCCATGACTCTATCGTCCTTTCTCTCGTGCCTCCGAAGCGTTCGCACTCGAAGGCAGCTCAGGGCGGCATGCAGGCCTCTCTGGCTAACGTGATTAAGGGCCTCGGAGACAATGAAGACATCCACTTTGCCGATACCGTTCGCGGTTCTGACTGGGGTGCCGACCAAGACGTCGTGCGCATGTTCGTCAACACCAGCCCGAAGGCTGTGCGTGAACTTGCCGCTTGGGGTGTTCCCTGGAGCCGCATCACACCGGGTGACCGCCAGGTCATTATTAACGGTGAGAGGGTCACGATTACGGAACGTAAGGAAGCCGCCGGCCTAATCGGTCAGCGTGACTTCGGCGGTACCAAAAAGTGGCGTACGTGCTTTGTGTCCGACGGCACGGGCCACGCCATGCTCAATGCCGTGAGCGACCGCGTGATTGCCGAACACGTTCCGGTTGTCGAACGTGTCGAAGCCTTGTCTTTGATTCAGGACGGCAAGCGTTGCTACGGTGCGATTGTTCGTAACCTGATTAACGGCGAATTGCTCGCCTATGTGGCCAAAGCCACGGCCATCGCCACGGGCGGTGCCGGTAAGCTTTTCCGCGTCACGACAAATGCTCAGATTTGCGAAGGCACGGGCGCGGCGCTCGCTTTGGAAAGCGGTGTCGCAGCGCTCGGTAACATGGAAGCCATTCAGTTCCACCCGACGGGTATTTTCCCGGCCGGTATTCTCGTGACCGAAGGGTGCCGCGGTGACGGCGGACTTTTGCGTGACTGCGACGGACATCGCTTCATGCCCGATGTGGAGCCGGAAAAGAAGGAATTGGCAAGCCGTGACGTCGTGAGCCGTCGTATGGAAGAACGTATTGCTCAGGGTAAGGGCGTCAAGGGTCGTTTCGGTGAGCACCTGTGGCTCGACATTACGCTACTCGGCGAACACCACATCAAGCACAATCTGCGTGAAGTGTATGAAATCTGCCACTACTTCCTTGGCGTTGACCCGACGAAGGAATGGATTCCGGTCCGTCCAGCTATGCACTACACCATGGGCGGTGTGCGCACCAACTACACAGGCGAGTCCCGTACGCTCAAGGGCCTTTTTGCTGCCGGCGAAGCTTCTTGCTGGGATATGCACGGCTTTAACCGTTTGGGTGGCAACTCCGTTGCCGAAACCGTAGTCGCCGGTATGATTGTCGGTGAATTCATTGCCGACTTCTGCGACAAGCCCGAAAACGGTATTGACATTCCCACTTCGCTCATTTATGACGCAGCGGCCAAGGTCCAGGGAATGCTCGACGGCTTCCTGCACAACACGGGCAACGAAGATGCTGCCAAGATTCGTACACGTATGCAGGAAATAATGACGAGCAAGATCGGTATTTTCCGTCGCGGCGAAGATATGGAAAGCGCCGTGTCCGAGTTGGAAGACCTCTTGAAGAAGACCTACAACGTGTCGGTCAAGTACCAGCCCGGTGCTAACTCCGAACTGACGTATGCCTACCGCACACGCAAGATGCTCAAGGTCGCGCTTTGCACGGCTTTGGGTGCCGCTGCTCGCAAGGAAAGCCGCGGTGCGCACTTCCGTGAAGACTACCCGGTACGTGATGACAAGCACTGGCTCAAGCGCACGATTGCCACTTGGAAGAACGAAAACGACACGTTGCCCACGCTCTCTTACGAGAACTTGGACATCAGCAAGATGGAACTGCCGCCGGGATGGCGCGGTTACGGTGCCAAGAACTACATCGACAACCCCGAGACGCCCAAGCGTCAGGCCGAAATTGATGCCTTGCGCGCCAAGATGGAGGCCGAAGGTGCCGATCGCTTCGCGATTCAGGATGCAATCATGCCGTTCCACAACTTGTTGCCCAAGCGTTTGCAGGGTCGCAACGAACGTATTGATGAACCGTTGGAATAACTAAGGAGCTGACAGATGAGTACACAAGTGAAAAAGCAGCACCGTTTGCTTAAGATCAGCATCCTGCGCTACAACCCGGCTGATCCGGCAAGCGTCCCGCATATGCAAACGTTTGAGTTGGAAGAAGCCGACTCTATGACGCTTTTCATTGCGTTAAACGAATTGCGTGACAGACAAGATCCGTCTCTGCAGTTCGATTTCGTGTGCCGTGCCGGTATTTGCGGTTCTTGCGCTATGATGATTAACGGTAAGCCCGGTTTGGCTTGCCGTACGCTCACGCGCGATTTGCCCACGGAATTTACGCTGGCGCCGCTTCCGGCTTTCGAATTGATCGGCGACTTGTCGGTCAACACCGGTAAGTGGATGCGCAACATGAGCGAGCGCATGCAGACCTGGGTGCACATGAAGAACGAAGAAATCGATCTTCGCAAGAAGGAAGTGCCGATGGATCCGCAGCTTGCCGAGGATATTTACCTTCTCGATCGTTGTATCGAGTGCGGATGCTGTATCGCCGGGTGCGGTACGGTTCGTATTCGTCCGGATTTTGCCGGCGGCGTTGCTATCAACAAGATTGCTCGCTTCCGTCTTGACCCGCGCGATACTCGTAACGATGCGGACTTTTACGAAGTCATCGGTGATGACTCGGGCGTGTTCGGTTGCATGTCGCTCTTGGCCTGCCACGACTTCTGCCCGAAGGATTTACCGCTTAAGACCCAGATTGCCTTCATCCGTCGCAAGATGGCCGAGCAGGGTATCAAGAACTACGACAAGGTTCTGCCGACACCCAAGAAGGCAATTCCTATTAAGCCTGCAAAATAATCACTTTTAAGGTTGAGTACTGTTTCGAGACGGCGAGGAGAAATCCCCGCCGTTTTTTTGATGTGTCTTGGTTTTAGGATTGTGAGGCGAGAAAGCGGCAGGAACTACAAGTGAACTCCTCGTCCCTTGGTGGACTCAGGTTAATTCCTCGCGTTCTAGGATTGAATGAGAATCGACGGACGAATCCGCGAAAGACGCAGATGAGAGCGCGAGTCATTCGATCTTTTCGGAGTGTTCAGCCTGCTAAGCACTAAAACTTTCCACTACACAAAAATGCAGTTTTTACCCCTCGGAGCCTTGTACTTCAAAGGGTTTTGCGGTTTTTAGGAGAAAAGGTCCTGAGGTACACCCGCCTTTGGCAGCATGAAATAGTCCGTGCCCTTTGCTGATTCCGGCTGCGGTCTTTTCTTGAGTATTAGTTTTCGTTTTATGCGTTTAGAGCTTTGAGGATATCGGCATGGCTTCAGTCGTGTCGTCCGGAAAAGAGGAGCACTCAAGTATGTTTCGTTTCGGGAGTCTTATTGGAGTCCGGAGAAGAGGAAATACTCGAACCGTACGATGAGAAACTTCGGGCATCTTGATACGTTGTTTAAAGAAACCAAGGACAAAGACATCCTCAAGAAACTCCAAGCACAGAATCAAGCATTAAAGCGCGCGAGCGTTTGCGAGAAAGAAAAGAAGAATCGCTCAGCGTGCCAACGAAATCTTGGCTGAGAAACAAGACTTTGCATGGCGTGCGGACAAGGATGCCGTCGACAGGCAACGCCTCATTGACAAGGCTGAACGGTATACGGAAAACCCAGCCCTTTTTAAGAGCGATTGAAAGCGCGGCGGGAAGAGCTACCTCAAGGTCAATGCCGATACGTTCAACCTTCAATTGGACGCCGAAAGAATCGAGAAAGCCGGACTGAATCTATCGGCAGAGCGTATCACCGAAGCACCCTCGGAAGCGCGGCTCCAAGAGCTTGTTCTCGGGGAAAAAGAAACCTACTACACCCAAAGCAATACCGTAGAGGACTTCAAAGCTATCGCCGAGGCTGTCGGTCTCGGGGTTCTTCCAAGGTGGCAACGCCTCCGCAGCTCAGGTCCGCTCTGAAACTCAAATCGGTATAACATAGGTCCGGCGAGAATAATCAGCCGCTAAGACTTGTGCTGACTGGGTTTGTTCCGATTTGTGCTGTCAAAGTCGGAAGTCACACGGACTGTCTTGTCCGGGGAGTTTCGGAACATAGACATTGTGCACTCGCGCGTTGAATGTTTTCTACCGACATCGCTTCTCTTCGGTGCAGTTTATGCGTCGGATTTCCGGCATCGGACGGATGAGGTTTTTTTCAAACCGGATGCAGATTCTGCGGTGCCTTTTGCTTTACTCTCAGACATTCTGAGATTTCTACTTAGCCGCTTTCGGTAGTGAAAAAATTATTGATTGAATAACAGGGCGTAAGAGAGTTTCTCCCTGCTTTATTTTTCAGAGTGTGCTATTCTCCCGACCGAAACAAAACTAAGCAAATCTCCCTAATTTTTAGGGGTATTTACCTAGGGAAAAGTTCTGTAGTGTCCTGCCTTATCGCGGACACGTTTTTTCATAACTACAGAGCTTACGAGGGATTCGGAAAACTAGGGGAAGCGGCCTAAGAAGGCCGTAACAATAGTTTTTTCAAGGACACACGTCCTTTAACAACAGGAGTAAGACATATGTCTCGTATTGAAAACGACTTCCTTGGTGATCGTGAGATTGCTGATGATTGCTACTACGGCGTTCAGACGTCCCGTGGGCGTGACAACTTCCATATCACGGAAATGCCGATGAGTCAGGAACCCTTCTTCGTCATTGCTTTCGGCTATGTCAAGAAGGCGGCGGCTCTTGCTAACAAGGAACTCGGCACGATTCCGGCTAATGTGGCCGATGCCCTTTGCTGGGCTTGCGATCAGCTGATTGCCGGTAAGTATCGTGATCAGTTCGTGACCGACTGGCTGCAGGGCGGAGCCGGTACATCGACCAATATGAACTGCAACGAGGTCATTTGCAACCTCGCAGCCGAACATCTGGGCTCGGTTAAGGGCGACTACAAGTTGGTTAGCCCGAACGACCATGCGAACTTCGGTCAGTCCACAAACGATACCTATCCGACAGCTTTGCACTTGGCTCTGTTGCTTCGCAGCAATGTGATGCTCAAGGCTGTTGAAGACTTGGTCGAAGCCTATTACAAGAAGGCCGACGAGTTCAAGGGTGTTCTCAAGATGGGCCGTACCCACTTGCAAGATGCCGTCCCGATGACACTCGGACAGGAATTCCACGGCTGGGGCTTTACAATTGCCGATGAACTCAAGACCATCCGCGAAGCGCAGGAACACCTCAAGATCGTCAACCTCGGCGCAACGGCTATCGGCACGTCCGTAACGGCCCACCCGGATTATCCGGCTCTTGCCGTTAAGAAGTTGGCTGAATTAACCGGTATCGACTTCAAGAACAGCACGGATTTGATTGCTGCCACGAGCGACTGCGGCGGTTACGTTGCTATCTCGTCTGCGATTAAGAGCCTGTCTGTCAAGCTCACGAAGGTGTGCAACGATATGCGCTTGCTCGCCTCCGGTCCGCGTTGCGGCTTGGCTGAAATCAATCTGCCGCAGTTGCAACCCGGTAGCTCCATTATGCCGGGCAAGGTTAACCCTGTGATCCCGGAAGTGACCAACCAGAGTTGCTTCTTGGCTATCGGTTTGGATACGACCGTGATGCTCGCCGCGTCTGCCGGCCAGCTCGAACTCAATGTGATGGAACCGGTCATTACGTTTGCCCTGTTCCTGTCGATGCGTGTTTTGAGCAACGCCTGCAACACGCTGCGCACTAAGTGCGTTGACGGTGTGACGGCTAACGCCGAACGTACCGCCCAGATGGTGATGCACTCTTGCGGCATCGTCACGCTTTTGAAGCCGCACCTTGGCTACAAGGCCTGCTCGGAAGTTGCGCACTACTGCTACCACACCGGTAAGTCCTTACACGAAGTCATCGTTCAGGAACGTAAGCTCTTGACGCAGGAAGAATGGGACAAGACCTTCAACCTGCAGAACCTCATTGCGCCGAAGTTCGTAATGTAAGGAGAGAAAGGATTTCCGTGCGAGCGCTTTCGTATAGGAGGCGCTCCCCGCGGAGATACGTTAGCCTGGTCCGCTCGAGAAGACGGGCGGACCTCGGGAAGCTAGACCCGAAGGCTGTTTATAACAAAAACTAACCGAAACATGGAGGGGTTATGGATATTATGTTGATTCTTCAGATTATCGTGTTGCTCGGCGCCATCTTCTTGGGTGTCCGTTTGGGCGGTATCGGTATCGGCTACGCCGGCGGTTTGGGCGTACTGGTCCTGGGCATCTGCCTCGGCATGAAACCGGGTTCGATTCCCTGGGATGTGATCCTGATTATCGCGTCTGTGATTGCGGCTATTTCCGCGATGCAGTTAGCCGGAGGTTTGGACTATCTCGTCCAGATTGCAGAGCGCATCCTGCGTAGCAATCCGAAAAACATTAACTACCTTGCGCCGACCGTCACCTATGTGTTGACGATCTTCGCCGGTACGGGCCACACGGCTTTCTCGATGATTCCTGTTATCGTTGAAGTCGCTAAGGAACAGCACATCAAGCCTGTCGTTCCGCTTTCTATCGCTGTCGTCGCCAGCCAGATTGCCATTACGGCATCTCCGGTTTCCGCGGCTGTGATTTACATGAGCGGCGTTTTGGAACCGTTAGGCTGGAGCTACCCGGCCTTGCTCGGTATTTGGTTGCTCACGACGTTTGCCGGCTGCATGGTCACGGCCTTCATCATGACCCTCATTTCCGATATGAAGCTGGAAAACGATCCGGTTTATCGTGAACGTCTGGCTGCCGGTCTGATCGAAGCCCCCAAGGGCGAAATCGTCAAGGAACTCAAGCCCTTCGCGAAGCGCTCCGTCGGTATCTTCCTGCTCGGCGTTATCGCTGTCGTTCTGTACGCCTCTGCGATTTCTCCGGCTGTTGGTTTAATCAAGCCCGTTATCGTTCCGCGTGACGCGGCCATTATGAGCATCATGCTCACAATCGGCACTCTCATCACGATGACCTGCAAAGTTCAAATCGGTAATGTTGCTTCCACCAGCGTCTTCAAGAGCGGTATGGTTGCCTGCGTGTGCGTCTTAGGCGTTGCTTGGCTCGGCGACACGTTCGTTTCCGGTCACGTTGCTGAAATTAAGGCTCTCGCTGCTTCGTCCGTTTCTCAGTATCCGGCCCTGCTCGCTGTCGTGTTCTTCTTAGCCGCTATGCTCCTGTATTCTCAGGCTGCTACCGCTAAGGCCATCACGCCGTCCATCATTGCGGCTCTCGGTATTACGGCTGCTAACCCCGGCGACAGCTACATGCTCGTTGCCTGCTTCGCTGCTGTCAGCGCCCTGTTCGTTCTGCCGACCTATCCGACATTGCTCGGCGCGGTCCAGATGGACGACACGGGTACGACCCGCATCGGCAAGTACGTGTTTAACCACGCGTTCTTCATCCCGGGCGTTCTCGCGATTGTCTTCAGCGTTGCCTTCGGCTTCGTTGCTTGCAAGGTCTTCTAAGCGGATATGACGGCGTGTCCGCCTCGGATACGCCGACCGATTTAAGATCCGACTCCTCCGGTTTTCTCACGAGAATCCCGGAGGATTTTTTCTTGATTCCAATCGATTTCGTCGTGTTCCTAAGCCGAAAGGAGGCGCTTTTGCTAGACTGCGCTCCCTATGATTCAGATTCTGACGACACTTCTGGTTTACGCGATTCCGTCTGTTCTTGCTATTACGTTGCACGAGTCGGCGCACGCCTATGCGGCTCGGTGTTTCGGTGACAGCACGGCGTATCGACTCGGTCGATTAAGCATCAATCCGCTCCACCACATTGACCCGGTCGGCACGATTTTGGTTCCGGGGTTGCTCCTGCTTTCTTCGCTTCTAACGGGCATGGGCGGTATTCTCTTCGGTTGGGCAAAACCGGTCCCCGTGAATTTTGCGATGCTCCGCAATCCCAAGCGAGACATGATTTGGGTGGCTCTTGCCGGACCTACCTGCAACCTGATTCAGGCGATATGCTGGGCGCTCTTGCTGCGTCTGATGCTTTTTCTGACGCACGATTCGACCGTTCTTAATCTCGGGGTCTCTTTTGTGCACGCCGGCATTTCCGTCAATCTCATGCTCATGGCCTTCAACCTCATTCCCATTCTTCCTTTGGACGGGGGAAGAATCCTCACGGGACTTTTGCCTTGGCGCTGGGCCTATGAGTTTTCCAAACTCGAACGCTACGGGCTTGCAATCATGCTGGTGCTGATTGCAACGGGAGCCACGACATTTTTCATTCGTCCTTTTCTTGAAGTCGGACGCTTCATGGTTCGACTGGTTCTGTAATCATGGCCCTTGATGCGATTAAGAGTACTCCGGATTCACTCACGTCTTGGCTCTCGTACGCCGAAAAACTGACGGAAAAACCCATTGAATTGGGTTTGATGCGTATGCGCACGATGATTGCCCGTATGGGGATTTCCTTTTCCTGTCCCGTTTTTACCGTTGCGGGCACGAACGGCAAGGGGAGTACCTGTGCTCTCATAAGCTCCGTGTTGCTCTCGGCCGGGTACCGCGTCGGTATGCACACGTCTCCCCATTTGCTCCGCTTTAACGAGCGAGCGGTCATCTGCGGTAAAGAAGTGGAAGATTCTGTCCTGTGCCGAGCCTTTGATCAAGTCAATCGTGCTCGTGACGGGATGCCGCTTACGTATTTTGAATTTACGGGCCTTGCAGTTTTAAAGATTTTTTCCGATGCCAAGCTCGATGCCGTCGTGCTTGAAATCGGCCTCGGAGGGCGACTCGATGCTATGAACGCGATTGATACCGATTGCGGCATTGTTTGCGCCATCGGGATTGACCACACGGCATACCTCGGGACGACGCGTGAGGCAATCGCTTACGAAAAAGCCTGTATTTATCGACCCGGGAAACCGGCTCTCGTGACGGATTTAAATCCGCCCGATTCGCTCATTGATTACGCCCGAAAAATCGGAGCACCTCTTGTCCGTTACGGTAAAGACTACACAACGTACGTCAAGGAGAAAACCTTCGATTTTTCGTTCGGACGTGTTACGTATGCGGAGTTGCCCAAACCGGCACTTGCTGGTACAAATCAGATTCAAAATGCGGCCGGAGCGATAGCGGCCGTCACGCTTTTATCCGACCGCCTTCCGGTAACGCGTGAGGCGATTGAAAAAGGACTGATGGCGGCGTACATGCCCGGGCGCTTCGAGCGCTTTACGGTACCCGGCTATCCGAATAGCCCTGTCTTTGTCGATGTCGGACACAATCCGCAGGCTGCCGGTGTGCTTTTTAAAAACATTACGGCGTCTCGATCGGATTCGGAGACGCTTTTTGCAGTTTTTGCGATGCTTCGCGACAAAGATATGCGCTCGGTGGCCCGGACTATGGCGCCGGCCGTCAGCCACTGGTATGTCTCGGGGTTAACGGGGCTACGCGGTGCTCGCCTTGATGAGTTAAAAGAAGCGATGCGTCGGGGCGAAATTGCCGATGAGACCGTCAGCGACTTTGATTCGGTGGATTCGGCACTTAGAGCGGCGCTTGATGCTGCAAACCGTAATACACGGCACCCTGTTAGAATCCTCGTGTTCGGTTCTTTTGTGACCGTGGGACAAGCCGTACAAACGTTGCAGGCCCTCGGGGCGTGCGCTTGTAAGTCCGATTCTCATGCTCGATAAATTTCAAAAACTGTTCGGTCCGAATTCCGAGCAACGTCCGTCCGGCAATCTCGGTGCCGACTATGCGGGAACGTCCTTGGATGAGGCCACGAAAAAGACGAACCGCGGAGCCTTTCGTCGCCGCGTTATCGGATGTATTGCGTTCGTTCTTTTCTTGTGCGCCGTGTTGCCTTGGGTCTTTGAGCCGGCTGAGGAATACGCCACGCGCGGCGCGCAAACGCAGATCGGGGCACCCTCAAAGGTTCCGTATGCGCAGCGCATGAGTATTGCCCCGAAGAGCGCGGAAACGGGACAAAGCACCAAAAAGGCTGAAGAGGTGGCTCGCAACTTAAGTCAAGCCAATCCTCCGGCATCCGGCGCTACCCAATCGGCTCCTCGAATTCCGGAAAAAGCGACGCCCGGTAAGGCCGAGCTCGCAAAAAACGTTGCCTCCGGCCAAGGTAAGGATTCCAAGAAGGTCCCTGTCGTTCGCCATATTTCGGCCGGCAAGGTGCCGACGGAAAAAGAAAAGGCCTCGGACAGCTCGGGCAAACGCTACTACATTCAGATTGTCGCAACGAGCAATAAGGTCTCGGCCGTCGAGCGCGCCGCGCGCATTCGTAAGCTCGGTCTTCCGGTGTACATTGAAAAAACACAGCGGCACAAATCCGATTTATGGCGGGTGCGCGTCGGGCGCTTTGATTCGATCGACAAGGCTCGGGCCGCTTTGGACAAACTCGCCCTTAATTCCGTGACAAACGGGGGTGTGATGACAGAAAAACCGGCTAAGAAACCGTAAAAGCGATGCCCTATGAATGAAGTCGATTGGATTATTCTGGCCGTCCTTGCTATTTCGACGATCGTCGGACTGTTTCGCGGCATTGTTCGGGAGCTGATGGCCATCGTCGGCTGGGTGTTGGCCATTGTTCTTGCGCTCAGGTTTTCTCCCTGGGCCGGGGAACTCATTCCCTTGCCGAGTGTCGATGCTTCGATACGGACGATTTTCGGGGCGATTTTGATTGCCGTCGTCGTGCTCTTTGCGTGCGGGATTGTCGGACGGATTGCCGGGGCGGCGCTTTCGGCCGCGTCGGTTTCCTTTGAGGATCGTTCCATCGGAGCCGTTTTCGGGTTTGTGCGAGGCGTGGTGATTGTTTGCGCCTGCGTCTTTTTACTCGGCATGACAAGTTTCACGCGCTCGGGCTATTGGCACAATTCCGTGCTCGTTGTTCCGGCAGAACGCGTCATTGATTTATCGATGCCGATTCTCCCGGAAACCATTGCCCGGATGCGTCAGGAATTTCGAATTTATTAATAAATCCCTCTTTTTGAGGCAATAAATAGGATAAATATACATTATGAGCGGAGTTGTCGGATTAATCAGTAATGAGCCCGTCAATCAGGTCATTTACGATGCGCTCCTGTTACTGCAACATCGCGGACAAAATTCAGCAGGGATTGCGACGGTCGAAGGTCTGCAGTTTCACCTGCATAAGGGTTTAGGGTTAGTTAATGCCGTCTTTCGTACGCGCGATATGCGTAACTTGACGGGCAATTCCGGTGTCGGTCACTGCCGATATCCGACCTGTGCCACGGCGTCTTCCAACGAAGAGAGTTCCCCTTTTTATGTCAATGCCCCGTACGGCATTTTGTATTGCCACGAAGGGAATTTAACCAATGCCGAGGCGCTTCGCGACGAGCTTTACGATGAAGACCTTCGTCACATCAACACGGTCGGCGACGGTGAAATCCTTTTAAACGTCGTTGCCGATGAGATTTCCCGGCACTGCTCGGGACGCGGGCAGTTTAATCCCGAGCGCCTTTTTTCTGCCATGCACTCGGTTTACTCGCGTGTGCGGGGTGCCTTTGCCGACGTGGCCCTGATTATCAACAAAGGCCTTGTGGCGTTTCGAGACCCCCACGGAATTCGGCCGCTTTGTATCGGCCGCTTAAAAAAGGCAGACGGTACGTATGACTACATGGTTGCTTCCGAGTCCGTGGCAATAAACGGTCTCGAATTTGAATTTATGCGGGATGTTGCGCCCGGGGAAGTGATTTTCATCAGTCGCAACCGCGAACTTTTCAGTGCCGTCTGTGCCGAGAAAACCGATTTGTGTCCGTGCATTTTCGAGCACGTGTATATTGCGCGTCCCGATAGCGTTCTTGACGGCGTGAGTGTCTATGCGGCGCGTCTGGCACTCGGCGAAAAATTAGCTGCTCGGGTGCGCTCGAAAATCAATCCGGCCGATATTGACGTCGTCATGCCGATTCCCGATTCGGGGCGTCCTGCTGCACAGCAACTGGCTGCGGTGTTAAAGCTTCCGTATCGCGAGGGCTTTTTAAAGAACCGCTACGTCGGACGTACGTTTATCATGCCCGGACAATCGATGCGTGTGAAAACCGTGCGCCAAAAACTAAACGGCATGCCCGTAGAGTTCGAAGGCAAGGCGGTGCTCCTTGTCGACGACTCGATTGTGCGCGGCACGACGATGTGCGAGATTGTCAAATTAGCGCGTGAAGCCGGCGCTCAAAAGGTCTTTGTGGCCTCCACGGCCCCGCGCGTGATGTTCCCGAATGTGTACGGTATCGATATGACGACGCGCGATGAACTGATCTGCGGACACGGTCTCAATGAGGACGGCGTGGCCAAGGTCGTCGGTGCCGATGCGGTGGTGTATCAGGACCTAGAGGACCTTAAAGACGCCGTCGTACAATTGAATCCGGCCGTTAAACACTACGACTGTTCGTGTTTTGACGGTCAGTACATTACGGGCGATGTCGACGAGGCGTATTTGCAGCACGTCGAGTCGATTCGGAAAAAAGAGACTGCGCAAGAGGGCAGCAACAATAGCGGGGAGTAAAGGTGTGTCGTACAAACGCGTTTTAACCATTCAGGATATTTCCTGTGTCGGACAGTGTTCGCTGACGGTGGCTTTGCCGATTTTGTCGGCGTGCGGCCATGAGACGGCGATTCTTCCTTCGGCCGTGCTTTCAACGCACACGGCCGGGTTTAAGGGGTTTACGTTCCGGGATTTAACTTCGGACATGGAGCCGATTCGCGAGCACTGGGTCAAAGAGGGCATCATGTTTGATGCCGTGACGACCGGATACCTCGGAAGTCGCGAGCAAATTGCCATCGTCAAACGCATTATTCAGACTTGCACCAAGAGTGACGCTCCGGCGATTATCGATCCGGCGATGGCCGATAACGGAAAGCTCTATCCGGCTTTCAATGCCGACTATGTCGAAGCGATGAAAACCCTTGTGGCTTCGGCTGATTTTCTTCTTCCGAACATTTCGGAAGCGGCGTTTTTGACGGGAAAAGAGTACCGCGAGACGTACGATGAGGCGTATGTGGCCGATTTGGCCGAAGCCCTTCACGACTTGGGGGCCAAAACCGTTGTTTTAACCGGAATCGGGTATCGCCCCGGTAAGACCGGTGTTGCCGTCAGTAGTCCGGGGACCGACATGTACTACTATGAGCATCGCAAGATTGCTCAAGGGTGTCACGGTACGGGTGACGTGTATGCAGCGGCCTTTGCAGGCGCCTATTTGGCCGGAATCAACGTGAACGAGGCGGCCGAAATTGCCGCCGACTTTACCGTCGAGAGCATTGAAGCGACGCAAACGGAAAAGAACCACTGGTACGGCGTCAAGTTCGAGCCTTTGCTCGGAAAATTGGCCGCTCGCATTTTGTCGCATTAAGACGGCAAGACCACCGGTTACGCAAAACCCGCCGATTCGGCGGGTTTTGTGCGTCCGCGAAATCCTCTTTAGGAAAGTCCCGTAATCCTTCCGTCCTTCACGTCAATCCTAAGAGCTGCCGGAGAACGCGGTAGACCCGGCATACGCAGAATCGAGCCTGTTGTCGCGACGACAAATCCGGCTCCGGCATTCAATATCAGACGGGCGACGGGAAGCGTCCAGCCCTTGGGGGCGCCTTTAATTGCCGCGTCGTGCGTCATCGAAAGCGGGGTCTTGGCCAGGCACACATCGAGGCGGCCAAATCCTAAGTCTTCAATGGCTTTAAGGTCTTTTTTTGCAGCCTCGGAAAGTGAGACGGAACCTGCGCCATACACCTTTTTTGCAACAGCCGTGATTTTTTCGACAATCGGCGCATCGATCGGATAGGTAAAGGTCAGGGGACGGGGCGGTTCCTCACAAATCGCAAGCACTTCGCGCGCCAAATCCTCGGCGCCTTTCCCGCCCTCGGCAAATCCGCGGCTGACGGCAAAGCGCACACCGAGCTCTTTGCAATGCTCGCGAAGGACGGCGATTTCTTCTTCGGGGTCACCGGCAAAGTGGTTCATCGAAACGACGATGCCCGGTCCGAAGTGCTTTAAATTCTCCACATGCGCATCAAGGTTACATAGCCCCGCTTTTAACGCCTCAAAATCGGGTTTTCCGATATCTTTTAAGTCGACTCCGCCGTGCCAACGCAATGCTTTTAAGCTCGTGACGAGAACCACGGCGCTCGGCGTTAAATGCGCGTGACGGCACTTGATGTCAAAGAATTTTTGGGCGCCGAGGTCGCTTCCGAAACCGGCTTCCGTAATGGCATACTCGCCGAGTGTCATCGCCGCTTTAGTGGCGGCCACGGAATTGCACCCGTGGGCGATGTTGGCAAAGGGGCCGCCGTGTACGAATGCGGGCGTCCCTTCGGTTGTCTGCACGAGATTGGGCTTTACGGCTTCAAGCAGAAGCGCCATAACCGCTCCCGTCGCTCCGAGCTCTTTGCAGGTAAAGGGTGTTTTGTCGAACTTGTAGCCGAGAACGAGGTTGTCGATACGGCGCCGTAAATCCTCTTCGCTGTCAGACAAACACAGAACAGCCATGAGTTCACTGGCCACGGTGATGTCAAAGCCCGTTTCGGCCGGGTCACCGTTGACCGGGCCCCCGAGTCCCGTGACGATAAATCTGAGTTGCCGATCGTTTAAATCAACGACACGGCGCCATGTGACTTCTCGCAAATCGACCTGGCGGAAATGCCGAGCATTGTCAATCATGGCGGCAATCAGGTTATTGGCCGCACCGATAGCGTGAAAGTCTCCTGTGAAATGTAGGTTAATCGATTCCATCGGAAGGACCTGCGAGTAGCCGCCGCCGGCCGCGCCTCCTTTCATACCGAACACGGGTCCTAACGAGGGCTCGCGCAGTGCCAACACGGCTTTTTTCCCGAGGCGATTCATGCCTTGGGCCAGGGCAATGGACGTTGTGGTTTTTCCTGAGCCCGCAGGCATGCCCGAGGTGGCTGTGACAAGAATGAGTTTGCCGGTCGCTTTCCTGTCTTTGTGTAGGGTGACTTTGGCTTTGTCGCGTCCGTACGGTTCGAACTCGTCGTCAGCCAGGCCCCAGGCGTGCGCCAGATCATCGATTCGCGTAAGGGATGTCGATTGGGCGATTTCAATGTCGCTTAACATGGATAAAACTCCGAAGGATTAAAAGTAAGAAATCGGAATCGGGGACCGAAAAGCGAACCCCGAGAGGTGGCATCACTATGCCACGAAACGGAGCAAAAAGCATTTTCCTTTTCAGGCAAATGCCGGGTTACCGAAAAGAAGAGGGTTTTCTTGAGGCTTCTTTCGTATAATCCCAAACTAGTTTTTTGCGGCCGCAAGGGCTTTGCGGACGCTAAGAGGAATTTTCGTGATGAAAGTACTTGTGGCAGTCAAACGCGTTGTCGACTACAACGTGAAGGTGCACCCGAAGGCCGACAATCAAGACGTCGAACTGACGGGACTGAAAATGAGCATCAATCCCTTTGATGAGATCGCCGTGGAAGCAGCCGTGCAACTGAAAGAAGCCGGAAAGGCCGATGAAGTCGTTGCCGTGAGCATCGGACCGGAAAAGACGACCGATATTTTGCGCGTGGCCATGGCAATCGGCGCCGATCGGGCCGTTCACGTGCGTTTGGAGCATACGGTCGAGCCTTTTACCGTTGCCCGGATTCTGGAAGCGATTGTGCGTCAGGAAGCGCCTGATTTGGTTTTGACCGGAAAACAAGCCATCGATAACGATGCCGGGCAAGTGCCTGCCATGCTCTCGGCGCTGTTAGGTTGGCCTGTGGCAACGTGTGTCTCCGAGATCGAACTTGCCGGGAAGACTCTCACGGTGTGCCAGGAAAGCGACGCGGGTCTGAAGCATTTAACAGCCGAACTTCCGGCAGTCCTTTCGGCGGATTTGCGCTTAGCCGAGCCTCGGTATGTAACGCTCCCGAGCATGATGAAAGCGCGCAAAAAGCCGATTGAAACCGTCGATGCCGCAACGCTCGGCATCGATTTGACACGAAAAACCATGATTTGCAATGTGACTGAATCCGATCGTGAACGGGCCTCGGAAAAACTTGATTCCGTCGATGAGCTTCTTTTCAAATTAATTCATGAAAAGAAAGCGATCAAGGAGAAGGCAAAATGAGTGTGTTAGTGGTCTCTTTGGTCTTAAGCGGCAAAGTGCCTGCCGCAACGCGTCATACCGTCACGTGTGCCGTTCAGATTGCCCCGGATGTCGATGTGCTCCTGATCGGTGAGGTTCCCGAAGACGCTGCAAGTAAGGTTGCCGCGTACGCAGGCGTGAGAAGCGTCTTCGTGTGCCCGATTCTTAAAGTCGGTGCCGAGGGCTCAGCCTGTCAGGTTAAAGCGCTGGCCCAGGGGTATTCGCACATTCTTTTTGATGCCGGAACTCTCGGGAAGGCCGTCATGCCGCGCGTGGCGGCACTTGTCGGCGTACCTGCGTTATCGGAAATTTGCGAAGTTGTATCGGCAGATACCTTTAAGCGCTACATCTATGCCGGAAGCCTTCTTGCGACGGTCAAAATTGACGTAATCCCCGTGATTGCTTCGGTGCGGACAACCTCGTTTGATCCGGCCCCCGAAAAAGAAACGCTCTCGTCGGTGCACAACGTCGAACCCGTGCCGTCGCCTCGCGCTTTTACGCTTTTGAGCACGCAAAAAAAACGGGAGGATACCGTGGACTTGGAATCGGCCCGCATTGTGGTTGCAGCCGGTCGCGGTGTCATTGATGAAGCGGGATTTAAGGCCGCCGAAAAGCTTGCCGACCGCCTTCATGCAGGCCTTGCGTCCACCCGGGCTCTAGTCGATGCCTTCATTGCCCCTGCAGACACTCAGGTCGGACAAACGGGAAAAATCGTGGCGCCGGACCTATATCTTGCGTTCGGAATTTCCGGGGCCATTCAGCACTTGGCCGGTATGAAAGACTCCAAGGTCATCGTTGCCGTCAATACCGACCCGGAAGCGCCGATTATCGACGTGTGCGACTATTGGCTTGAAGCCGATGCCGTTCAGACGATTGAAGCGCTCTGTAAAAAACTCTAACGTAGGGTCAAGGCGACTTTGCGGACAAAGTCAACGGGCTGGTAGGTGGTTTTCGAGTACCTTAAGCCCGCATCGCCCAAGTCCTGTTCGCGATTGATCAGCGTAAAGGACGGGTCGATGCTACGGTCGGCAAAGTACTTGACAAGTGTCGGGTACACGCCGCGGTACTCGGGTAACCCCTTTTCGATGTGAATGACAAACATGGTCGGATTGACGGCAGAGCCGAAGTCGCAACCGATGAGGTGATTTTTGTAGAAAAGGCCTCCGCATCGTACGCTCGAATCGATTTGCCACAAGGAGAGCATGCGAACGAGCGCCTCATGCTCGCTTTGTAAAGCGGCGCTAGGCTCGGTTTGCGCGGTAAGCCACGCTTCGCTTAACGCCGTGATTGTCGGAATGTCTTTGACCGCCAAGGTGCGGTAATCGAGGCCGTACAAGCGTTCGAAGGCATTGATGTGCGAGCGTTTCTTATGAAGTTTGCGTCCGGAAAACTCGGCCAAAGCACGTCTTTCATACAGGTACTCGTGCTGCTCGGGCGTATCCGTGATGTCGGCGATGCGCTCAGTGCCGGCTTGCATTTGCAGGGCTAAGTCCGTCGGAATGCGCTCAAAACGCGTACCGGCAGGAAAGGGCGCCAAGGCGCTTTCCCAATTAACGGAACGTGTGTCCCCGAGCGGCGTCCAGAAGGCCGACTCGCCGTTTCGGGTTCGACGAATCCAAAAAAGGTCTCCTTCAACGGCCGCTTCCAGACCGTATACCGGTGCCCAACCGAATAAGTTAATAAACGTGGTGTCGGCTGTACGAAACGGGGTCTTTTCCCAAAAGGAAAGCCACAGAGGATACGTTTCACATGTCAATGGAAAAAACTGCATAAGACACCAATTCGATCGGAGACTGCGCATTGTAGTCGGCAACTGCCTTGTAAATCTTTCCGAAGCTTCTTTTTTTGTAACAGCGTATCTCAGAAAACGAGAAAGCGCATGACAAGCATGGCACCTACGGCATTTATAAGTCCGATTGCCATCATAAGGGGCGCTCGGGTACTGGCAACGCCGGCAACGGCAAGAATGCGGCCTAAAAATTGCAATTGGGAACCCATAAGAAGAATAGCCGGTAGGAGTGTCGCAACGTGTTCGGGTAGGAGAATGCCGCGTGCGGCAAGGCCGGCTGTAAGGCCGATGGAGCCGGCGGCACTGGCCCATGCGGCAAGAAGGACAGCCAAGGCCTCACCGGGTAGTCCGAACAGTCCCATCACGCCCGAGACATGCTCTCCGAGAAGCGACAAAAGCCCCGAAATCTGCAGCATCTCGATGACGACAAATGCCGCAATGATGGCAGGTAGCATAAAGCGCACACTGATGAGTGCCCCTTTTCTTAACCCCGTGACAAAGGTCTCCAAAGGATTCACGAACGCCTCCGAAGTGCTAAATACAGGCGCACGAGATTGGCACCGACGACCTTAAAAAGGAGTACAACCCCGAGGGGCAGTAAAAAGTGAACGGGAAGAAAGGGGAACAAAACGGCTGCGACCGTCAGATAAAAAATCACCGAGGCACCCGAGGAAAACTCAAAGGCCGTCAAAATCGTGCGTTCGTCATCGGTCATCAAGGTCTTCTCGGCAAGGTCGCGTGTCATCGCAGCTCCTGCATCCGAACTTTGCAAACTGGCGATGATGGCCACGCCGCAAACCCCGGGAAGTCCTAACAGAGGCCGTAGAATCGGCGTTAAAAGGACTTTTGCCGCAGTCAGGGCTCCGGCACGCGCGGCAAGTTCGACGACACCGACGGCAAACATGATGCTCGGAATAAAGGAAACGGCGTAAAGAAACCCGCCTCGAGCTCCGGTTCCGCCTGTCCCGAGAAAGGTTTGCGTGTCAAAAATCCGACCGAAGCGGCCGATAAGCGTGGTGTAATCGAACCACGCCAAATACGATCCAAAGTGACCGGAAAGCCCGGAGAAAAAAAGAATCAGCAAGAAAAGCGCCAGATAGGCGATAAAGCCGGGTTCGGTCTTGTCAGGTGGCATCGCCGAAGGAGAAACCTGAGGCATAACCGGTCCGAATTAATGCGTTCCCGTCGAACCGAAGCCGGAGGCGCCGCGAGATGTCTCGGCAAAGGTGTCGACAATGTCAAATTGAGCCTTAACAACCGGCACAATCACAAGTTGGGCAATGCGCTCCATGGGTTCGAGCGTAAAAGGCTCACTCGAGCGATTCCAAACGGAAATCATGAGTTCCCCTTGGTAGTCCGAATCAATGAGACCGACAAGATTCCCGAGAACGATACCTTTTTTGTGTCCGAGTCCGCTACGCGGCAAAACAAGTGCCGCATAGCCGGAATCGGCGATGTGAATACTCAATCCCGTGTGCACAAGCGATGTTTGCCCGGGATTTAATGTGAGCGGAGCATCCAAAAGAGCACGCAAATCCAATCCGGCGCTTCCGGCTGTGGCGTAGGTCGGGAGATGTGAGCGGACGCGTTCGTCCGTAATGCGAAGTTTGACTTTCACTTGCGTAAATTCATGGAAAAGACGAATCCGGCAAAAAGCAAGAACATCCCGATCGGGATGAATTCGTCGGATTCGAAGATGATACCGTAAGAGACAAAGCCGAGACCGGCAATCACGAGAAAGGTTGCGAGGGCTCCGAGGACGGCAGGCGGAGCGCCGACTTTGCGTTTTTTTGGGGGCGTCTCGGACGAAGAGGCATCGGCAACCGGTGTCTCGAGCATCGGTTTGGTGCTCGCGGGCGGTTTAATGCGACCGCGTTGAATGTCTTCGATGTACTTGACGTAGTCGCCGTTTTCCGGGTCAAAAGAGTGTGTTTTCTTCATGGCCGAGCCTTTAACATGCGCGCAACCGACACAAGAATCTCACGGGCTAGGTCAATCTTATCAAGTTCCGGAAGACCGCGAGCGGCATCGGTCGTAATCAGTGTTGCACAATTGGAGCCTTTGCCGAAGGTGTTCGGTGCATTGTTGGCCACAATCATGTCAAGGCCTTTCTTCGTAAGTTTTACTTGTGCCTGGGCAATTTCGTTTTCCGTCTCGGCGGCAAAGCCGACAACGCACGCCGGGCGGTCGGGCGATGCGGTAACGCCGGCTAAAATGTCCGGATTGGCACAAAGCGTCAGGTTCGGTGTCCCGTTCGTGTCTTTCTTAATCTTGTGCGTTTCCGTTTGAGTCGGGCGCCAATCGGCCACGGCCGCCACGCCGATAAAGACATCGGTTCCCCGTAACCGAGACATCACGGCTTCTTGCATGTCACGGGCCGATGTAACGGAAACGACCGTAACGCCGTAGGGCGCCTTTAAGGCAACGGGACCGGAAATCAGGGTCACGTCGGCTCCGGCGGCAAAAGCTGCTTGTGCCAGGGCATACCCTTGGCGACCGCTCGAGCGGTTTGTAAGTCCGCGCACCGGGTCGATGGCTTCATAAGTAGGGCCTGCCGTAATCAAGAGCTTTTTTCCTGCAAGAACGGGTTCCGTGAGGGCTTTTTCGGCGGCTTGAACGATTTGAATCGGCTCAATCATGCGACCGGCACCCGTGGTTCCGCAGGCAAGAGATCCGTTTGCGGGGCCGGTGAAAAGGACGCCGTCCTCCTTTAAAAGACGGACGTTGCGACGCGTGGCCGGGTTTTCCCACATCGCCGTATTCATCGCCGGTGCGACGAGCAAGGGTACAGTGCGCGCCAAAACGGTTTGACAGGCCAGATTGTCGGCGATGCCCGAGGCGATTTTCGCAAGCGTATCGGCGCTTGCCGGCGCAACGAGAATCAGGTCGCAGGCATCTTGAGCCAGGTGAATATGCGAAAGCGGCATGTGACCGGCATCGGTCAGAACGGGATTGCCGCTTAGGGTCTCGAAGGTCGTCACTCCGACAAAGCGTTCGGCGGCCGGAGTGAGAATCACATGCACATCGGCGCCGGCCTTGGAAAGCAGGCGAACGAGCTCACAGGCCTTGTAGGCGGCGATGCTGCCCGTGACGATGAGCGTGATGTGTTTTTCATGCAGAACGGACACTGTAAACGGACTCCCAAGAAAAGTCTCTGACCGAGGTAATTACCGAATTTTAAAGAAATCGAGCGGATTTCTCATCGGGCTTTTCGGTCGTATGCCTGGCATTCGAATCGAAATCCGTACGTCGGGCGGAATCCCTGGAGAGGAGTACGGTCAATCGGAAAGGCGAACGGAAATCCCAAGACATTCCGGGGTACGTGAGTTGTGTGTCGTTCTTTTTGATAAATAAGAGTTTTTGCTTGAAATATTACATTTTGTCCGACCGACTCAACAATGCCGCCGCGTTTTCCGTGGAACCCCTTGTTGTTCGGGCACTGTCGCGGCAATTTAAGAGTGTTCGGACAACAGGCCGAAAGTATCTTTCCGCAAAGAAAGCCATGTACCGTATTGACCGAGTGCCGGCGTGGGAAAAAAAAGACTACGATCGTCCGGGTAAGACCCCGAAGTTTTTCGTGACAGACACCGGCTTGATGGCTTCTTTACTCGGCGTCACCGATAGTGCAGAGAAAGCGTGAGATTTGAATTTCTCAGAAAATACCGGAGGAAAATTTGCTGAGGGCCGGTTTTACAAGCCGCTTATCACCGAGGTCGAACTCCATGCACGTCGGACGCTTCGTCATTTGCGAACAAAAAGGCAAGAAATGGATTTCCTGATCACCGACGAAAACGGGCGGCATTCGGTCATTGCTGCAAAATCCGAAGAAAGCGTCCATTCGGAAGACTTCCGCCGTATCCGTTGGTTTCGGGAATCGGAGGGTCAGGAAAACTGCATTGGTATTATTCTTTATGCCGGTAATGCGGTGCGCTCCTTCGGCCATCGGCGTAATGCCGTTCTGATGGCGTGCATGTGGTCGGATCGATAGGGTAGGGAGGAAATCATGCCGTTAGTCATCATTAAAGTCACAGGGGGTACGGAGGCTCCGACCTTCGAGCAAAAAGAGGAACTGATTCGCGGGGCAACGGACCTTGTCGTTCGAGTCTTGGGGAAGAACCGAGCGTCGACATCGGTGATTATCGAGGAAGTGCCGCCTGAGAATTGGGGAATCGGAGGTCTTAATACTCAGGCAAGAAGGCGTCTTGAGGCAAAGAATCCCCCGGAGAATCCGTAAGGTTTTGCCGAAGAGGCGAAACTATCGAGGCCGATAGATCAACTCGAAAAAAAGCAACAGGGCGGTCCCGGAACAAATCGCAATATCCGCGACGTTAAAGGCCGGCCAGTGCAGTAGACCGATATGAAAGTCTAAAAAGTCCACAACGGCTCCGCGGACAATCCGATCGAGGGCATTGCCGAGGGCTCCGCCTAGAATCAGTGTTAACGGGAACGCTGTTGTCGCCTTGTCGTAGTCCCGGTAAATCCAATAGACAAGGGCAACGCTCACAGCGAGTGCAAGGCCGATAAAAAGCGGTGCCTGCCAACCGCCGGCATCGCTTAAAAAAGAAAACGCGGCACCGGTGTTTCTTAGATAACAGAGATTAAAGAAGTCCGTTACACGGACAAATTCCCCGAACTCAAAACGGCCGGCAACGACCTCTTTGGTCCACTGGTCAATCAGGACAACGCAAAGCGCCGCACTGATCCACAGGGCAAAGCGCGGGAGACCGCGCTTTGCCGGAGGTACGCCGTTGCCGTGCATCGCTTTATCTAGGCAAAGTGCCGCGTTTCACCCGAACCGAATAAGTTCAGGCAGCAGCGCGGACAGATTTCCGGGTGAGCGGCATCAGACCCGACACCGTCAACGTAGTGCCAGCAACGAGCACACTTTTTGGCTTGACTCTTGGTGACGGTCACCGTGAGTTTCCCGTCGTCGGCTTTCGTGAGCGTTGCCTTGGAGGTCATCGTCGCAAAGCGCAGCTCATCGCCGAGCGTTGCCAACACGTCGTATGTATCGGCCGGAGCGGCAATCACGGCCTCTGCCTGTAGGCTCGAGCCGATTTGGCCTTCGGTGCGAAGTTCCTCGATTTTCTTGAGGACTTCGCCGCGCACGGTGCGGATGGTATCCCACTTCGCAAGGAGCGCATCCTTATCGGCAATGACCGGGAGATCGTGATAAAGCTCGGTAAAGACGGTACCCGAAGCGTTGGGACTGAAGACGGCGAAGGCTTCCTCGGCCGTAAACGAAAGAATCGGAGCCATCAGACGCAGGAACGAGGCCGTGATGTGCCAAAGAGCCGTCTGCGCCGAGCGGCGCGGTAGTCCCTTCGTTTGCGTTGTATAGAGGCGATCTTTCAGGATATCGAGGTAAAAACTTCCCAAGTCGTCACTTGCAAAGCTTGTCAAAAGCGACGTGACCTGATGGAACTGATACTGGTCATTGAGCTTTAAGACACTTTCCTGAATCTGCGCGATGCGAGCAATGGCCCAGCGGTCAATCTCGAGCATGTCATCGAGAGGTACGGCATCGGTCTTGATGTCAAAGTCGCTCGTGTTCGCCAAGAGGAACCGCAGCGTGTTGCGAATACGCCGGTAGCTATCGACGACGCGTTTGATAATCGTCGGTCCGATTCTTAGTTCGCTCGTGTAATCGGTCGAGGCGACCCAGAGGCGACAGATTTCCGCACCGAACTTATCGCAGATTTCCTGCGGCGAGACGGTGTTGCCCTTACTTTTACTCATCTTCTCGCCGTTTTCATCGACGAGGAACCCGTGCGTTAAAAGAGCGTTGTACGGGGGGCGATTGTCAAGCATCGTCCCGATTAAAAGCGAAGAATGGAACCAGCCGCGGTGTTGGTCACTTCCTTCCAGATATAGGTCTGCCGGGTATCCGAGTTCTTTTTTGTGGCTACCGCGCATGACGGTTGCGTGCGTGGCACCCGAATCGAACCACACGTCGAGAATGTCGTTGACCTTCTCGTAGCGAGCGGCTTCTTCGGCCGGCATGAAATCTTCGGCCTTAGCGCGAGCCCAGGCTTCGATGCCTTCTTTAGCGACGCGGTCGGCGACTTCGTACATGATTTCGATTGTTCTCGGATGGAGTTCCCCCGTTGTCTTTTCCAAGAAGAACGGAAGCGGAACACCCCAATTCCGCTGACGCGAGATGCACCAGTCCGGGCGATTTTCAATCATCGCGTGCAAGCGGTTGTAGCCCCATTGCGGAATGAACTTGGTGGCATCGACTCCGCGCAGTGCGGCTTTGCGAAGGCTCTCGGTCGGGGCCTTAAAGCCCAAAATCGGTTGGCTGTCGACCGTCGGGTCGTCCATGCGCACGAACCACTGGCTTGTGGCGCGGTAAATAAGAGGTGTCTTGTGGCGCCAACAGTGCATGTAACTATGCATCATCGTACCGACGGCAAACAGAGCCCCGGCGACTTTCATCGCATCGACAATCTTAGGTTGCGCTTTCCAGATGAGCATGCCGCCGAACAGAGGCAAATCATCGACATAGTGACCGTTACCCTGAACGGGGTTCAGGATCTCGTCATTGGTCATGCCGTAGGCTTTGCAGGTGACAAAGTCATCGGCACCGTACGCCGGAGCCGAGTGCACGATACCCGTGCCGCACGAAGCCTCGACGTATTCGGCCGGAATAACAACGGAAGTCCGTTTGTAACCCGCATCCAAACTTGCGAGCGGATGCCAGAACTTTAAGTCTTTAAAGGAGGATCCTTTGGTCGTAGCAACGGGCTTGCCTGTAAAGCCGTAACGCTTTAAGGCCGATTCGGCAAGACTTTGTCCGAGAATGACGTACTTGTCACCGCAGTCAATCAGGTCGTAGTCCAAATCCGGATGGACGTTAAGCGCCTGGTTTGCCGGAATCGTCCACGGCGTTGTCGTCCAAATGACAATGTAGCAGGGCTTATCAATCTTCGTTCCGTAGGCCTTTTCAAGCGCCGGTTTGCTCTCGTCTGTCAAGAGGAATGCAACGTCGATTTCGTAGCCTTCGATGTCCTTGTATTCAACTTCGGCTTCGGCTAAGGCCGAGCAGCAGTCAAAGCACCAGTTAACGGGTTTAAGACCCCGGTATACATACCCCTTTTTAATGATGTCGGCAAGGACGCGGATTTCTTCGGCTTCCGTTTCATAGTGCATCGTCACATAAGGATTGTCCCAGTCGCCCAAGACGCCTAAGCGCTTGAAACCCTCGCGCTGACGATCGATTTGCTTGTAGGCGTAGGCACGGGCTTTGGCAATGACTTCGTCTCGCGCCAAGCCTTTTCCGAATTGTTTTTCAATCTGAATCTCAATGGGCATGCCGTGGCAGTCCCAGCCCGGCGTATAGGGCACATCAAATCCGGAAAGCATCTTGGACTTATTGATGATGTCCTTGAGAATCTTGTTTAAGGCGTGCCCCATGTGAATATCGCCGTTGGCATACGGAGGACCGTCGTGCAACAAAAATTGCGGACGGCCGGCACGCGCCTCGCGGACGGCTTTGTAGACACCCTTGGTGTCGATTTCTTTGACCCAAATCGGTTCGCGTTTAGGTAAGTCGCCGCGCATCGGGAAGGCGGTTTCAGGTAAATTCAACGGATATTTTTTCGCCGCGGACGCGGCATTGTCGGCTTTTGCCATGCGGTTTCTCCAGGCCCCCTCGGGCTCTTCTGGTTAAACAAAGAAATTTTTACGCCTCGTGAAAAGGCGAGGGTGCGATTGTAGCCGAGACCCGTAAAGCGATTCAACGGCAAAGTAAGGAGTTTTGCGTAGGAAACAGTCTTAAGGAAGGAAAGTATTCTTTCAAAAGCCGTGTTTTGTCAAAAAAGGTTGTTCCGAAAACTCGTAGCATATTTTAAAAATTTCGATACGGTTTCCTCCCTGCGCGAATATCCAGCAAGTTGCAATTAGACAACACGAAAAAATGTTTAATATCAAGTCTCCCCCCCCCCCTTCCTGGAGAGAAAATTAGATTGGTTTGCTCAGAGTCTTTCCTCGGGAAGCGCGATGGGATTCGTGTATTCGGGCGCGGCGATTTCGGGGATTGACGCGAATGAATTATTTCGGGGCGTCGAAGGATTCGAGAAACGGGTATTTGAGTCGGACAGATTTGTCCGTCGTTCAAACAAAAACTTATTGACAAGGGGAGGGGTTCTCTATGAATAGGGCTTTTAAGGTTGTCTTTAACCGTGCTCGTGCCGGGTTGATGGTTGCCAATGAAATCACGAGTTCCGTGCAAAAGAAAGGGACGAAGACGGTTGTTGCCGTTGCGGCTCTTGGATTGATGGCGATGTTTGCTCAGGCGAATGCATCGGAGTATGCGGATGCAATCTGGAACAAAAGCTCCGGAACCCCAGCAAGTAGTTACAAGGGTGTTTTTGAAACAGGAAATCAGAAGAACTGGATTGCTGCACTCTGCGCAGAGGAAGGTGCATCTGGCGACCTGTCAAATCTAACCATCGAAAAAACAGGGGATAGGACACAACAGTTGTTTGGGCTTGCTGTCTTTGATAAAGCGAATTTCAACTTGACGGGCGAGTCCGTGACAGTAAACCTTTCAACCGGCGGTCTTGGGGGTGGAGATAACGCTCTCGCCGGAATCTATACGGAAGTTCGTAAGAGCAATGATCAGGGGACAACGGTCGGGATTTCGGCAAAAAATGTTTCCGTTGAGACAACGTCAACCGACCCCAACGGAAAGAGCGTTTACGGTGTTGCTTCTTACGGAGGGGAAGTGAGTTTCACCGGAGAGAGCGTCACACTCACGACATCAACCAGTACAGAGCGTAAAGCTTCGGATAATCAATACTCAGAAACAGCAGGCCTTCTTGTAGGGACATATGGCGGCAACTATGGTGTCGGGAAAGTAACTTTTTCCGAGAGCACAAAACTTAACGTCAATGTCGAGTCTAAGAGTAGTGAGCCGACTGTTTTTACGGACAATAAGACGAGTGATCGCTCGGGAGGGTCGCCGGCTTTCGGAATCAAAGTTGACGGCGGAACGCTTGAGGCAAAGGGTTCTACAACACTTACCGTAAAGTCAAACGGAGCGAATGCAACGGGACTCCAGCTTTCAGCGAAGAACTATCAATCCTCAACCGGCACGCAAGTGTTCTCAAGCACGGCAACGATTCATAACCTTACTGCGTGCGCCACATCAGAAACCGGGAGCGCTTATGGTGTTCGTGTTCAGGACCCGTTAGGGAAAGACGTCAATCTCACTCTTTCTGGCGACGTGTCTGTAAGTGCATACGCAAGCGGGGCTTACAAGGCAAGGGCAATTCAAGCATCGGATGGTGGACAGATTTCCATAGACGCAGGCAAGGTCAAAGCGGAATCTTCCTCTATCGGCATCATCGCTCTTGGCAAGGATGCCGGAACGAAGATTGACATAAAGGCCAAAGAGCTCACTGTCAATGCGGATTATGGAATATGGCTTCAAAACAATACGGAGACTTCGACAGGCAAAACAGAAGCAACGTCGGTCACGGTTAATGCTGACAAGACTGTAATTACAGGAAAGGAATCGGGTCTTCTTGCCTTCTCCTCTAGTTGTCTTACCATCAACTCCGACTTGGCTGTAACGGCAACCAAAGTGATGGATGTTCGAGGTAACTCGACCGTTAACATCAATCAAGACGGAAAGAAGTCAACTGTTCTCAAGGGGGATGTCGTTTTCGAGACGCCCAATGCTCCGGGGGATAGTCAAAATAGCGGCGCATTGATTAACGCCTTCGTAAATGTCAATTTGACGGGAAAGGCGTCTTCGTGGGAAGGGCGTTCTTATCAGGCGTACCGAATTAAATACGTGGAAGATGGAAAAACGAAATACAAGGACCAGCAATCAGTAGGCTTAGAGGGTGATGCCTCCTATCACGGCAACGTGACGGGTTTCAATCTTACGATTGCTCAAGGCGCAAAATGGACGCTTTCCGGTGATAGTTTCGTTAATACTCTCACGTTGAAGGATAGCGGCATCATTGATGCAACAAAGGCAGCTGAGTTTAACGTCGGCACGTGGGAAGGAGAAGGAGCCAAGTCGGGCTTTACGGTTTCCGGAACAGGAAATCTCCTGACACTCGGACAGGACACAAAGTATTCCGGCGATATCAGCATGACAGCCGGAGCCGAACTCATCACGCCGCTTGATACAGCGTTTAAAGAAATCAAGAAGGAGAGTGATGTTATCACCAGCGGAGCAGGAAGACTGAATATCAAAGGACCGGATTCCGATTCTGCAACGCTCACAATCAACGATAGCTTTACTCTGACAACGGGCGCGTTTACTCAGTTCGGCGAAGCTTACAAGAACGTAGCCCTTAATTTAGCTAACGCCACACTCAAGCTGGATCAGTCAGAGCAGGCGATTGATATCCCGACAGACGTAGCCCTCGGTGCCATAACCGACAAGAAGGATGTCAATGTCAACGGAAAGAAACTGACGATTTCCGGCAATGGCAAGGAATCCTCTATCGGCAGACTCGATTTCGGAGAAAACAGTGATGAAGAATTTGCTGGAGAATTTGCTGCCCGGAACAACACGATTGTCAATGTTGAGAAACTCACCGGTAACGGCGGTGTTTACGTCGGTGAACGTGAAGGCGCCGGCGCTAAGATGTTCATCAACAACTTGGCGATGAGAGGCGGTTACATTTTCGTAGATCCCATCCATGGTCACTCTGTGTTGGGCGTGAATGAACTGGGTACGGACAACACGTTAACAACTCAGATTATTGCCGGAGACGGTGCTCTGGTTACGATTGGAACGACATCGGAAACCGAAGCAAGGGCTGCTCTTGCTAAGGTTGAGGGAGCCGGGTCTGCCAAGTCTGTGGTCTTCATGAAAAAGGCAATCACCATCGGCCAAGGCGGAAGCATCTACATTGGTTCTGAAGCCACCGATACTAGCAGTTCGGACTACCGCGTGTATGTCGGTGCTGGCGGCCTTCTTGCGGTTGACCAGGGCGCCGTCGGCGACAGCCCTGTGTTTGATGCTGCGCAGGTTGGTGCTGCGCTGGTTCATTTTGAAGGGGGCAAGCTGGCTGTCGTCAACGCAGCTCCCGGAACTTTGACTATGGTTGCAAATTCGAGCCAAAACCCCTCGACAGATGCGGGGGTTACTCAGAGTGCCGCTACCTTGCAGGGACTTGCGGCCGAAGCCGTCCTGACGGATAACCCCTTCGTTTCTGTCGCCGGAGTCTCGGATACAGCAGTAACTTTAGAAGCCTCGGCTTCCCAAGAAGGTATGTCCACTCTCGCTTCCATGGGTATCCAGTCGATGATTCGCCGTGCGGATATGGTCCTTGCGGAAACTATCGCCGATCGCATGGCTGGTGAGGTTCAGACGGGCTCGAACCTTTGGGTTGACGTTCGCGGTGAACGCTACGAAAGAGATAACCTCGATAACGGTGCCGGCTTTAAGGCCGATATCGGGTACGGCGCCTTCGGTGCGGAACTTGCTCCCACAGAGACTACGACTCTCGGTGTTGCCTTCCAGTACGGCAACGGTACCGTCAAGGGCGATGTCGCAAACGTCAAGAATAAGACCAAGGACTACGGCTTTGCCCTGTACGGCTCTGCCATGCTCGGTGATACGGGCGTGAAGGGTATCGGGGAAGTTGCGTACACCAAGAGCACCAACGACATCACCTCGTCTCTGGCTCTCATAAATCAGGACACGGATGCGACGATGCTTTCTGCCGGCGTGAAGGCTCAAAAGAGTTTTGACCTCGGGACCTTCGAAGTCATTCCGAGTCTCGGAGTACGTGTCTCGCACATCAAAACCGATGCGATGCGGGCCGGAAACGTCCAAATCGAAAAGCAAAAGCAGACGATTGTTCAGATTCCGCTCGCCCTTCGCGTCAATGCCAAGGCAACGGAAACGGCAAGCGGCTGGTCTGTGACCCCGAAATTTAAGGTGGCCTTTATCCCGACGGTGGGTGATAAGTCCATTGAAGTGTTCGGCGTGAAGCAGTCTGTCATCGACACAAGTCCGGTGCAGGGTTCGTTCGGTGTGGGCTTTGCCAAGGGGAATCTCACGATTGACGCTGCGGCGCACCTAGGGGCCGGCAACAAGGGCACCTCGGCCGTCGGCGGTAAGGTGGGTCTGACGTATCGCTTCTAAGTCACATCGTGTGATTTTGTGATGTCACGGGCCCGGCGGGATGACTTCTGCCGGGCCGCTTTGTCATTCCACCCAAGCCGTGACGCATTTCGTGTTTTTTATTGCGAAATGCGCCTTCCTGCCCCTATAATCCGCTTCTCCGTTTTTTCGGAGACAGTTGCCCGTTGAATCGTTGTTGTTTCGCGGGTTGTAAATGGCGCGCCGCAAGCTCATCCGAGGTGAATTCAAAAATTTGTCACAGGGGCTTGGGCGTCAGACATTAACCTTGGAGACTAAACATGTCTGTTAGCATGCGTGAAATGCTGGAGGCCGGTTGTCATTTCGGTCACCAGACTCGTTTCTGGAACCCCAAGATGGCTCAGTACATCTTCGGTGCTCGTAACAAGATTCACATCATCAATCTGGAAAAGACCGTCGAGAAGTTCGAACAGGCCCAGAAGTTCGTGCGCGAACTCACAGCTCGCGGCGGTAAGGTCCTTTTCGTCGACGCCAAGCGCGGCGGACGCGAAATCATCGCCGAACAGGCGCAACGCGCCGGTTGCTGCTGGGTTGACCAGCGCTGGCTCGGCGGCACGCTCACCAACTTTAAGACCGTCAAGCAGACGATTAAGCACTTAAAGGAAATGGAGCAAGTCATCGCCGAAGGCGGTCTTGAGAAGATGAGCAAGAAGGAAGCGCTCGACTTTAGCCGTGAGATTGAAAAGCTCAATAAGTCCATCGGCGGTATCAAGGAAATGACAAGCCTTCCTGATGCACTTTTTGTCATTGATGTCGGCTACCACAAGATTGCCATTGCCGAAGCCAACAAGCTCGGAATCCCCGTCATTGCTGTTGTCGATACGAACAACAGCCCGGACGGTGTCGATTACGTCATTCCGGGTAACGATGACTCGGGCAAAGCCGTTGCCATCTACGCGAGCGGAATTGCCGACGCCGTTTTGGCCGGTAAGGAAGATGCCGCCACGGGTGATAAAGAAGCCGAGGAGTTTGTCGAAGAGACGGCGCCGGCTCCCGCTGACGCTCAATAAGTCGTATTTACGCCCGAGACGATTTCGGGCATTTCATGGATTTCCCGAGGTCCGACAATAGGGGCTTCGGGACACACTAGGAGTGAGTTATGGCTGTTATTACCGCCGCAATGGTCAAGGCCCTGCGTGAAAAGACCGATGCCCCTATGATGGAGTGCAAGAAGGCGTTGACGGAAGCTCAAGGCGATGCCGCCAAAGCCGAAGAAATTCTTCGCGTCAAGCTCGGCAACAAGGCCACTAAGGCCGCCTCCCGTATTACGGCTGAGGGTATCGTTGCCGTTTACATCAGTGATGATGCCAAAACCGGTGCCATCCTCGAATTGAATTCCGAAACGGACTTTGTGGCGAAGAATCCGGAATTCCAACAGATGGCCAAAGATGCCGTGCGTCTGGTTGCCCAAAAGGCCCCGGCCGATGTCGCGGCGTTGCTCGAGCTGGATTTGAACGGCAAGCCCTTGGAACAGGTTCGCAAAGACCTTGTCGGCAAGATCGGCGAAAACATGTCCTTCCGCCGCTTCGTGCGTATGCAGGCCAAGGGCAAGCTTCACAACTATGTGCACGGCGGTTCCAAAATCGGTGTTCTCGTTGATGTGATCGGCGGAGACGACGAAGTGGCGCATGACGTTGCGATGCACATTGCCGCTTCCAAGCCCAAGGCCCTCGATAAGGACGGCATCGAGGCCTCTTTAATCGAAGCCGAACGTCGTGTGGCCCTAGAAAAGGCTCGCGAAGCCGGAAAGCCCGAAGCCATTCTCGAGCGCATTGCCGAAGGCTCCGTGCAAAAGTTCTTAAAGGAAGTGACGCTTTTGAATCAACCCTTTGTCAAAGACGACAAGATTTCGGTCGGCCAGCTTTTAAAGAGCAAGGGCGCCCAGGTGGGCGGCTTTACGCTGTATGTGGTCGGCGAGGGCTTAGCTAAGCGTAACGAAGACTTTGCCGCGGAAGTGGCGGCTCAGCAGGCTGCGGCTAAAGCCTAAGTCTTTAAGCTTACCGTGTCTTTTTTGCGGCAACTCTCCTTGGGCGGGAGTTGCCGCAAATCATTTTTAGGATAACTGATTCAATGCAACGCCCTTTGTCGTGGACTCGGTTGCCCCGAGCCTCTTCCCGGATTCTCTTTTTTGAAAAACGCACTCAAAGGCGTCCCGTTTTTCTTTAAAATCCTGCCCGAGTACAACAAGTGTGTCCGGTATCTTTAAAGCTAACGGTACGGGACCGGGAGATCTGATATGTCAGAGGAATCTGAACCTCAATTTAAGCGTGTGTTATTGAAGCTTTCCGGCGAGTCCCTGATGGGAGACGATGCGTTCGGTATTAACAAAGAGACGCTCTCACAGATTGTGGCGGATATTCGGGAAGTCATTGATTTGGGTGTCGAGATGGGAATTGTTGTCGGCGGAGGCAATATTTTCCGTGGCGTCGCACTCGGCTCGACCGGAATGGACCGGGCCACGGGTGATTACATGGGTATGCTTGCGACGATGATGAATGCCATGGCCCTGCAAGATGCCTTCCGTAACACCGGCGTAGATGCCCGAGTTCAAAGCGCGATTAAGATGGATCAGGTTGCCGAACCGTATATTCGCGGCAAGGCCTTAAGTCATTTGAATAAAGGTCGCGTTGTGATTTTCGGGGCCGGTACCGGAAATCCCTTCTTTACCACCGACACGACGGCCGCATTGCGTGCAGCCGAAATCGGCGCTCAGATTGTTTTAAAGGCGACGAACGTGGACGGCATTTATACCGAGGATCCCAAAAAGAACCCGGCAGCAACGCTTTACAAGGAAATTACCTTTGACGAAGCGATGGTTAAACACTTAAAGGTGATGGATTCGACGGCTTTTGCCCTGTGCCGTGATCAGGGAATGCCCTTGAAAGTCTTTTCCATCAAGAAGCGGGGAGCCCTAAAGCGCGTCATTCTCGGACAAGACGAAGGCACGTTGGTTCACGTATGATTGCATTAATTCCTGTCGGACAAACCGCATCGGAGGATTCCTATGGCAACGATTAGCGAAATTCAGCAGAACACAGAATACAAAATGAAGCGTACCGTCGAGACGCTTGAAGATCACTTTAAAAAATTGCGCACGGGTCGCGCGTCGACCGGCCTGGTGGAAAATATCACGGTCGATTACTACGGATCTCCCACACCGCTTTCGCAGGTCGGTAACCTCGGTGTTTCCGACGCACGCACTATCACGATCCAGCCCTGGGATCGCAAGATGATTCCCGTGATTGAAAAGGCCATCCTCAAAAGCGATTTAGGCCTGAACCCGGCCACAAGCGGCGATACGATTCGCATTCCGCTACCGCCCCTGACCGAAGAGCGCCGCCGGGAAATTACCAAGGTCGTGCGCGGGGACGGAGAAGAGGCCAAGGTGGCGATTCGCAATCTGCGTCGCGAGGCCAATGAAGCCGTCAAGCGTCTTTTAAAGGACAAGGAAGTGAGCGAGGACGAGGAAAAGAAGTCCGGTAAAGACGTCCAGGCCTTGACCGATAAGTACATCGTCGCCATTGACGGCGTCGTGGACGAAAAAGTCCAAGAAGTGATGACTATCTAAGTCCGAATCGACTTGTGGAAAAAGGGTTTCGAGGGACTTCCTGCGAAACCCCTTCACGTGCATGACAAACCCAATCCCTCATCACGTTGCCGTCATCATGGACGGGAACGGTCGCTGGGCCAAAGCCCGCTTTCTGCCGCGCATTCAGGGGCACCGACGCGGGATGCAAGCCCTGCGTACGACAATCGAGGCGGCACGTAAAGTCGGCATTGCCAACTTAAGTGTTTTTGCGTTTTCTTCGGAAAACTGGAGCCGCCCGGCCTCGGAAGTGCAAACACTGATGCGGTATTTTGTCACCGGTCTACATGAGGAGGCAGAACCCCTTTTTCAAGCGGGGATTCGCCTTAAGGTCGTCGGTGACATCACGGCATTTTCTTCCGAGTTACAAGAAGCGATTTACGAGTCTGAAAGGAAGACGGCCGGCGCCGACAAGATGCTTTTAAATGTGTGCGCTAACTATAGCGGCAGGTGGGATATCGTTCAGGCGGCGCGTCAGGCGGTTTTGTCCGGGGAGGCCGTGACGGCACAGGCCCTTGAAAAGAACCTATGCATGCGCGAATCCGGCCCGGTGGATTTACTTATTCGTACCGGAGGGGAATCGCGGATTTCGAACTTTATTCTCTGGCAAAGTGCCTATGCGGAGCTTTGGTTTACTAAGACGCTTTGGCCGGATTTTTCCGAACGCGATTTACGTGAGGCTCTTACCTGGTATAGCGGACGCGAGCGGCGATTCGGGCGAACGGGCGAGCAAATCCAAAACGATCGAGAAAGGAGTCAGTAAGAATGTTGGCAAAACGCATCGCTACGGCTTTGGTGCTTTTAGCCGTTGTTGTCGGGACTTTGCGGGTTTCGGAAAATGTTTTCCTGGCAGCAATCGGTCTGGCGTTTGCCATCACGCTTTTCGAGTGGCTTCGGATTGAAAAAGTGTCGATCCCGATTTCCGGGACTCTCGCACTTCTTGTCGGCATCGCGATGGTTTGGGTCGGTCTTTCGGGGTTTAACCCGGAAGGGGTGATTTTCCTGAGTCTGAATTTGATTGTCTCATGCTTTTGGCTCGCCATTGTGGCCGTGTGTTTTAACGCACGGATGGCCGGGTTTCGCGTTGCCCGTAATAAATCCGTTCTTTTTGCCTTTCTCTTTGTCACTGCCGCCTTTTTAAGTCTGGTGTGGTTAACGCGCACGGGCGGTTGGCCGTTAACGCTTTCCGTTTTTGCCATTGCTTGGGTGGCCGATATCTTTGCCTTTTTCGTCGGAATTGCTTTCGGGCGGCACCGGATGGCACCGGCCATCAGTCCGAAAAAAAGTTGGGAAGGGGCCCTCGGGGCGTATGTTTGCGTCTTTCTTGCGGCTCTGGCCGCCTGGATGTGTTTGCCGCATGAGATGGTTCTGACCAGTCGCCTTTTTGCGCAAATCGGACCGGTTGCGGGTTTTCTTGTCGTCTTCTTGCTTGTGAGTGTTTCGATTGCCGGGGATTTGTTTGAGTCCGAATTAAAGCGCATTGCCGGCGTGAAGGACTCCGGGCGGCTCCTTCCGGGCCACGGCGGCTTTTATGATCGACTCGATTCGGCCCTGGCGGTTTTTCCCGTCGGCGCTACGTTGCTCCTCATTCTTTGACGCGGCTCTTGCGTTTGAGTGTCCGTGAAGTTCTTCACGGGCAAAACGGGCAAGAGGTGAGAAATTTGCAAAATCCGGCAGACAGAAAAGGGGCATTAGACTAAAATACTCAGTCCTGTACGGATTCCTTTTTCTTCGGAGGGTATGTGAAACTCTGTGGTTTTGAAGTCGGCGACAGAAGGCCTTTCTTTTTGATGGCAGGTCCCTGCGTCATTGAAAGCGAACAGATGGTTCTTGACATCGCGGGCTTTATGCATGAGACCTGTGAGAAACTCGGAATTCCCTATATTTTCAAAGCCAGTTTTGATAAAGCCAACCGGACATCAGGTGCAAGTTTTCGCGGACCGGGCCTGGCCGAAGGCCTGCGGATTCTCTCGGAAGTCAAAAAACAAATCGGTGTTCCCGTTGTGACCGACGTGCACACCGAAAATCAGATTCCTGAGGTTTGCGCCGTCGTCGATGTGTTGCAAACGCCGGCCTTTTTGTGCCGCCAAACGGATTTTATTCGTGCCTGTGCGGCAAGCGGTAAACCCGTTAATATCAAGAAGGGCCAGTTTTTGTCGCCTTACGATATGGTTCACGTCGTTCAAAAAGCACGAGAAGCGGCGCGCGAGGCGCATGTGAGCGACGACTGCGTCATGGTCTGCGAGCGCGGGGCAAGTTTCGGATACGGCAATCTAGTCTGCGATTTGCGGTCGCTTGCGATTATGCGCGGCACGCATGCCCCTGTTGTCTTTGACGCGACACATTCGGTGCAATTGCCCGGGGGTAACGGCGCCTCATCAGGCGGAGATCGCCGCTTTGTCCCGGTCCTTTCGCGCGGTGCGGTGGCTGCCGGTATCGACGGCTTATTTATGGAAACCCATCCGGACCCGGCGCATGCAAAAAGCGACGGGCCGAACTGTGTTGTTTTAAAGCGCATGCCTGAATTGCTCGAGCAATTAAAGGCAATCGACGCTTTAGTAAAGGCACAGCCCTATTTGGAAGATTCGTTTTAATTTAACCCTAAACTCTAATAATCTTAAGGAAGAGAAAAATGAGTGCAATTATTGATGTCATCGGACGCGAGATTTTGGACAGTCGCGGTAATCCGACCGTTGAAGCGGAAGTCGTTCTTGAAAGCGGCGCGACGGGCCGTGCTGCGGTTCCCTCCGGAGCCTCCACGGGTGTGCGTGAAGCTATCGAACTGCGCGACAAGGATCCGAAGCGCTACGGCGGCAAGGGTGTTTTGAAGGCCGTTGAACACGTCAATACGGAGCTTGCCGATGCCGTTATCGGGTTGGAAGCCACCGATCAGGCCTTTATCGATCGCAAGATGATTGAATTGGACGGCACGGACAACAAGAGCCGTTTGGGCGCCAACGCGATTTTGGCCGTTTCCATGGCTGTGGCTCGTGCGGCGGCCGAAGAAACCGGCATGCCCCTTTATCGCTATTTCGGCGGCATGGGTGCCGTTGAACTTCCCGTCCCGATGATGAACGTCATCAACGGCGGTGCGCACGCCAACAACAACTTGGATTTGCAGGAATTCATGATTATTCCGCTCGGCGCTCCGTCCTTTAAGGAAGCTTTGCGCTACGGTGCCGAAACGTTCCATGCGTTAAAGAAGATTATCAACTCCAAGGGCATGAGCACGGCTGTCGGTGACGAAGGCGGTTTCGCTCCCAAGTGCGAAAGCCATGAAGAAGCCATTGAACTCATTATGGAAGCAATTAAGGCTGCAGGTCTTGAACCGGGCCGCGACGTTTGCATCGGTTTGGACTGCGCTTCGAGCGAATTTTACGAAAACGGCAAGTACACGCTTGCTAAGAGCTCGGGCAAATCCATGACGGCTGAAGAATGGGCTCAGGTTTTAAAGGGCTGGGTTGAAAAGTACCCGATTATCTCGATCGAAGACGGCATGGCCGAAGGCGATTGGGAAGGTTGGAAGCACCTGACGGACCTTTTGGGCGGCAAGATTCAGCTTGTCGGCGACGATCTTTTCGTCACGAACCCGAAGATTTTGAAGGAAGGTATCGAGAAGGGTGTCGCGAACTCCATTCTCATTAAGGTGAACCAGATTGGCACGCTTTCCGAGACGTTCGAAGCCATTGATATGGCCAAGAAGGCCGGTTACACGGCCGTCGTCAGCCACCGCTCCGGAGAAACCGAGGATTCGACGATTGCCGATATCGCCGTCGGTTTGAACGCAGGCCAGATCAAGACCGGTTCCATGAGCCGTTCCGATCGTATGGCCAAGTACAACCAACTCCTGCGTATTGAGGAAGATTTGGGCTCCGTTGCCGTCTATCCGGGACGCGCTGCTTTTTACTCGATCAAGTAATCGGTCGGAGAGCCGGAGTGTGACGTGAACGTACGTTACGTCATTTGTGTCGTCCTTTTCGCCTTGGCGGTCATGATTCAGTGGCCGCTGTGGTTCGGAAAGGGCGGCTTTTTCCGCAAACTCGAATTACAGCAAGACGTTGCCGCCATCAGCGAAGACAACAATCGTCTTCGTCGGGAAAACGGCATGATTGCCACGGAAATCGAATCTTTGGAAAGCGGAACCGATGCTGTTATAGAGCAAGCCCGTACGCAACTCGGGATGATTCGCGGCGATGAGGTTTTATTCCGTTTTGTGCCCGAAGGATCAAAAGAGGCTCGCGATAGCCTCAAGCATGCGCCGGGACAAACCGGCGAGCGCCTTTTCAAGCCCAAGCACGATCACTTGTATTCACCGGGTGACCCCCGAGCCAAAGAGAAAAATTAGCGTTGCTTTCTCTTAAATCCGGTACCCGATTCCCGATGTCCCCTTACGCTTTCTAAGCGAGTTTCAAACCGAGGACGAACGTCGAAAAACTGCTAGAGTTTCTCGTTCGTATTGTTTTCGGGAGTTCAAATATTCATGATGTCTTTTTTGAATGCGCCGGGCAGCGCCTGGGTTTTGCCGTCTCTGGTCGTTGCCGTTCTTTTCCTTCTGGTCGTCGTTGTCGTTCTTCTTTACGCACTTCTTGCGCGTCAGAAAGGATTTGATGCTGCGTTTTCGCACACGCTAAGCGAGGAGCGCGAAAAAGCTTTAAGTCACCTAGCAACGTCTTTTGACTCACTTCGCCGCGATGTGCGGGATACTTCGAACGAACTCAAAACTTCGCAAAATAGCCAAATGACGGCCTTTATGGGGCTGATTCAAAAAGCATCGGAACTCCAAAACCAAAGCGGGAAAGACATGCAGGATTCGCTTTTAAAGCAACTTGAGTCTCAATCACTGCGTCAGGAAAAGCGCCTTGAATTGTTAACCGGCGGGATTTCCATCGGACTTGACGGGATGCGTCAAAGCTTAGATGAGCAACTCACGGGAATTCGGGAATCGAATGATCGAGCGCTTACGCAGATGCGCTCGACCGTGGAAGATAAGTTGCAGCAAACTTTAAACGAGCGCATCAGTGAAAGTTTCCAGAAGGTCGACGAGCAACTCAAATCGGTCTATAACGGCCTGGGCGAAATGCGGCAAGTTGCCCAAAACGTCGACGGCTTGCGGCGTGTCCTCGTCAATGTGAAAACGCGCGGCACGTTCGGGGAAGTGCAACTCGGGAACCTACTCTCGGAGATTTTGACGCCCGACCAATACGACACGAATGTGGCCACAATTCCCGGTTCCGGCGAGCGCGTGGAGTTTGCCGTCAAGCTTCCGGGTAAAGAGGACGGGAGGGCCGTGTATCTTCCGATTGATGCGAAGTTTCCTTTGGAAGACTACGAACGCCTCGTGGAGGCGGCCGAGGCGGCAGACTCCGAGAAAGTCGAAACGAGCGCCAGGGCCTTGGAAGTTCGGATTCTTGCCGAGGCCGAGAAGATTCATCGTAAGTACGTTCAGGTGCCTTATACGACCGAATTTGCCATTTTGTATCTGCCGATTGAAAGCCTTTGGGCCGAGGTCATCAAGCGTCCGGGTTTAATCGAACGCGTGCACCGCACTTCGCACGTGACGATTGCCGGTCCCACGGTTCTAGCTGCGCTTTTAAATAGCCTGCAACTCGGATTCCGAACCCTTGCCATTGAGAAAAAGAGCGAGGAAGTCTCCATTGTGCTCGGCAAGGTCAAGAGCGAGTTTTTGAAGTTTTCCGAGGCTTTCGATGCCGTTGACAGAAAGGTCGACGGTGTGCGGACGGCCTTGGAGAATGTTCGCAAGAGAACCAACATCATGAGTAAGAACTTAAGGGACGTCGAAACGGTTTCGATTACCGCACCCGAAAGTACCGCTTCTCTTCAAGCGCCCGAGACGGCAAATAAGTGACTGCTCCCCGACCTGACGGACGAGGTTTCCTATTTCGTCGAACATGGCCCGATGTACCGGGTCGTAGACGCTCTTTACAGGCTTTGCGCGAGTCGCTGCGAGTAAAACCTTGAGCTTTTCCAAAACGTATCCGCAGGCAGAACATATCTTGGAAGACGGGAACCGGGTGTCAACGGCAACACGCCCTTTCCCTGTTTCTTCGCTGTGTATTCCGGACATCGGACGAATTCACCCCGGGACGCGCCCCCTATGGCACGTGCCGGGTGATGGTTCTTCACTCGCAGGCTCTTAACCACGACCGCTCGGTATCGAATTGCCGGGAACTACTTTCCTTCGAAAAACGGGGCAACTGTGATCGCCGTCCTATTTTGCTCCATCTGCGAGAGGCGTAACTATTGAAATACTTGAAAAGTATGTAAAAAACCAGGGGCGATAGAATTTACTGCTTCGCCATTTATCCCCGCCTCAGAGAGGCGAGGGTTTCCGGCGGAATCGAAGCTAAAATACCGCCGCATCGATTGATTTAAATAATTCTCATGAGTAACGATTCCATGCAGACACCGGACCTATTTGAGTCTGAGACGACCGCAGGGCCGGGTCCATCTCACAAAATACGCTCCCAAGAGCCTGAGGCCAAAGCAGACGAACCCCCCAAGGCACCGCCAATTAGGAAAGCGACAAACGGCAAAGGCGCCGTTGAGCTTCCCGACGTCTTACAGGACGGTGCGCCGTTTGAAGAGGACGGAAAACTCACTCTTGCACGTTTTGCTGCCAAGGCCTATTTGGAATACGCGCTTTCGGTTGTTAAGGGCCGGGCGCTTCCCGATGTTTTCGACGGCTTAAAGCCCGTACAGCGCCGTATTTTGTACGCCATGGACAGGATGCGTCTTGCGCCGCCCGCCAAAGCCGTCAAATGTGCGCGCGTTGTCGGGGATGTGCTCGGTAAATACCATCCGCACGGCGACCAGGCGGCCTATGAGGCCATGGTCCGTATGGCGCAGTCCTTTACGCTGCGTTATCCGCTTGTGGACGGGGAGGGCAATTTCGGATCGCGAGACGGAGACGGACCGGCGGCAATGCGCTACACGGAAGCGCGGCTCACGAAGATTTCCGAGCTTTTGTTGTCAGAACTCGATAGCGACGACGTGGACTTTATTCCCAACTATGACGGGTCCTTTAAGGAGCCGGAACTGTTGCCCGCGCGTCTTCCCTTTGTGCTTTTAAACGGCGCAAGCGGCATTGCCGTGGGCCTGGCAACGGAGATTCCTTCGCATAACTTACGGGAAGTGGCAGCGGCCGTGCTGTTGCTTCTTGAAAAGCCTGAAGCCGCGCTACAGGAGGTTTTACAGGTGCTTCCGGCACCGGATTTTCCGGGCGGCGGTCAGATTATCTCGTCGCCCTCGGAAATCGAGGACATTTATCGCACCGGGCGCGGGAGCCTTAAGGTCCGTGCGCGCTATCATTTCGAAGAGTTACAACGCAATCAGTGGCAATTGGTCATCGATGAATTGCCGCCCGCGGCCAGTGCCGAACTGGTGCTCTCGGAAATCGAGGACATCACAAACCCGAAACCTAAAGCTGGGAAGAAAGTGCTTTCGGCCGAGCAGTTGCAGACCAAAGCCCATATGCTTGCGTTTTTGGACGGCGTTCGCAACGAATGCGATAAAGATACGCCCATGCGCCTTGTCTTCGAGCCCAAGACATCGAAAATTAATCGCGAGACGTTTGTCAACGTCCTACTTTCCGAAACCTCGCTCGAATCGAACGCCCCGATGAATTTGGTGGTGGTCGGAGCTGACGGACACCCGATGCAAAAAGGGTTACTCGCGATTTTATGTGAATGGGTCACGCTGCGCCTTGCTACCGTCAAACGTCGGTGTCAATCCCGATTAGACAAAGTCTCGACGCGCCTACACATTTTGCAGGGTCGCCAGATTGCCGTCGATGCTATCGATCGAGTCATTGAAATCGTGCGTTTTGAGGATAATCCCAAAGCTGTTCTCATGAAGGAGTTTTCGTTAACCGACGAACAGGCCGAAGACATCCTCGAGTTGCGATTGCGGCAGTTAGCAAACCTGGAGTTTGAAAAGCTTTTGGCAGAAAAAGAAAAGCTTACAAACGAAGCACATACGCTTTCTCGAACCATTGCAAGTGACAAACTTTTACGCGTTCTTGTGGCCCGGGAGACGCGCGAGGCCGCTAAAACATACGGCGATGAGCGCCGTACGCTCGTTGAGCAGGCGGCCAAGGCGACGGTTCGAGAGCAGGTCATCGATGAGCCCGTGACGGTCGTTATTTCCAAAAAAGGTTTCGTGCGCTTGCGCTCGGGCCACGGGCACGATACAACGCTCATGAGCTACAAACTCGGCGATGCGTTCGGGGTTGCTTTCGAATGCCGTACCGAAGATACGCTCATCGCATTCGGCGATAACGGACGGGTGTACTCGGTGCCCGTTTCCACGCTTCCGCCGGCGCGCGGAGACGGACTGCCGATTTCAAGCTTTTTTGATTTGGAAAGCGGTACGAAAATCGTCGGGTATTTAGCGGCAGATAAAAATACACGCGTTGTTCTCGCGAATGACGCCGGTTTCGGATTGCTTTGCAAGGCGGGGGATCTTTGTGCCCGCGTGCGTGCCGGTCGAACCTTTATGCGTGTCGGCGAGGGCGTCAAACTTTTGCCCCCTGCGCCGGTCGATACGCAGGCCAGTAAGCTCGCATGCCTTTCCTCTCAAGGACGACTCCTTGTCTTTGACTTAACCGAGTTGCGTGTATTATCGGACGGCGGCAAGGGTGTGACGCTCATGGATTTAAATCCCGGGGAAAAGCTCTCGGATATTCTGGTTTGCGGCGAGTCCGGGTGTGTTGTCGAAGGCATAGGACGCACCCGTACGCGCGAAAAGACCTTGGTTCGAGGCGATTGGCAACGTCACTTCGGGCACCGTGCTCGAAAAGGTAAACCTATCGAAATTCGCTTTAAGGCCACCGACTTAAGGCCCCTTGTAACCGATGAGAACGGACGGGCAACCACGGGATCTAACGAGGAAGAGCCCGAACCGACTTTACTGTAGTTAAGCTATGGATAACCCTACACAAACGCCGAGAGGTTTTGTTTCCATCGAGCGCCGTCCGAGTCTGATGCACACGCTCTCGTGGCGCTTGGCGGCGGCGGTGTTGCTCTGGATTGTCCTTCTTGTGATATCGGTCGGGTACTCCTTTATTCTCAATCAGCGCGTGCACGACTACTACACATCGCTTTCGTACGTCTCTTCCATTCGGTCGGATATTTATAAAGCGAACATCATGACCGGCGACCGTTTTACGCGCGTCGAATTTAAGGAACTGACTGATTCCGTCGGTGCGACGATTCGTAATCTCAGAATTACCGTTGCGGCCTCCGATTCCAAACACAAGGCCGAGATTTTGCGTCTGACGCAGGAAATCCGCGAGCAGTGGCATTCGATTTTGCTTCGTATGCTCTCGCAGGCACGTGAGAAGTCTGCCCCGATTCTCATTCCCGACATCGAACGCATCATGCCGGAGTTAAACAGTCTAGAAATCTTAATTCAAAGCGATCGCAACGAGTATGCGGTCTTGGCGCGCCTCGTGCAAGGGGCGCTCATTTTGATTTGCCTCATCGGACTTATCGGGGTGATGTATTTATTCGTGCGCTGGGTGATTCGACCGATCGATTCGGTCTCGGCCACTTTGGAAGAATTTACACGCGGCAACCTGTCCATTCGGCTCAATCTCAAGGGGAGCGCCGAATTCGAGCACATTTCCGACGGGTTTAACCGCATGGCTTCGCGCCTGCAAAACCTCGTACAGGGTCTTGAGACCATCACGCAGCAAAAAACCTTTGCAGTCGAGGAGCGCAATCGAAACTTAGCGCAACTTTACGAAATGATAAGTTCGCTCGGGAAATTTCGGTCTGTTTTCGAGATGTGCGACAACTTTACGTTGCGACTGATTCACTACACGGGGGCGTACGCCTCGGCCGTACTTCTTTTGGATGAAAAAACGCAGCAACTCACACTCGCGGCCCAGACCGATTTGCCCGATCATGCGATTAAAGCGTATGCCGGGCGCGAGCTTTTTTACGCCGACGCCGAGGAGTTTGCACTCAAGGAGGTCGGACTGAAGTTTTACCCGAGCGGCAACAAGGAGCAGCTTTTCAATCAACTGTTCGTTCCTGCTCCCGAATTTAAATGTGCCTACGCCTTCCACGTGCGTAGCGGCGGAAAGGCCCTCGGTATCTATCTTCTTTTTTACGGGCGCGACGTCTCGCTCAGTCCCCGGCGCAATCAGCTTTATGAGAACTTCGGCACGCACCTGGCGGTGGCCATTGCCAATCGGCGTCTTGTCAACCGCGATCGGGAATTTGCCGTTGCGCAGGAGCGCGCCTACTTAGCACAGGGTCTGCACGACTCGATTGCGCAATCGCTTTCTTTTTTAAATCTTCAGGTTCAGATTTTGGAAGGGGCACTGCGCGACCACGATACGCCGCTTGTGGACGAAACACTCGGGCAGATTAAAACCGGTGTGCAGGAATCGTATGCCGACGTCCGCGAATTGCTGATTAATTTCCGTGAGAGGCTCCATCGAGAGCCCTTTGTCAAAGCGCTGACGACCGTCATCGATCGTTTTAAAGCCCAAACGCACATTCCGGTGGATTTTCGGATTCACGGAACGGGACCCGAGCCGACCGAACAGCAAAAACTTCAGATTGTGTTTATTTTGCAGGAAGCCTTGGCCAACGTACGCAAACACGCCGGCGCTACGGCCGTTTGCGTCGAGTTGAAAAATGACGATGTTTTTCAGATGCGTGTCACGGATAACGGGTGCGGCATTGATCCCGGGCTCGCCGAATCGCGCAAGAGCTCGCACTTCGGTCTTAGCATCATGCAAGAGCGTGCCGAGCGCATCGGATCGACGGTTCGCGTGGGGCCGGCCGATTCTGCGCTTTACCCGCACGGCACTTGTGTGCAATTGACCGTTCCGGGAACGATTTCGCCTGAAAAGGACGCCGTATGATACTTTTTACCGTTGCGCCCTTGATGGCGCTTTACGTGTATTGGCGAGCCGTAAGGGCATTGGGCAGGGGCCCTCGGCGCTTATTTACAGTCGCAGTACTGGCTCTCGGCGCAGCGTTTCCGATTGTTGTCGATACCTTCGGCGGTTCGCTTCTGGCCCCGACCTTAGATGGCCGCCTCATGATTGCCGGGGAGTTTTTTCTTCTTGTCCTTTTGGAAAGTGCGCTTTTAATTGCCCTTCGCGACGGCTTGCTCTTAATTTCTCGCGTAGTCGGCCAACCGATCTTGATTTTAAGAACCCCGAAGGCCGTTGTTTTTTTGTTGGTGCTTGCGACCTTCGTGAGCCTTTATGCCGTTTCTCAGGCTTTACGCGACCCGGTCGTCAAGCGTGTGACGCTTGACTTTGAAAATCTTCCCGATTCCTTTGTCGGGATGCGCATTGCTCAGCTTTCGGATTTACACCAAGCCAATATCTTCGGCCCGGAGCGCTTAAAGCGCATCGTTCATGCCACAAATCAGCTTAATGCGGACATCATCGTCATCACGGGGGACCTTGTGGACGGCTCGGTTAAGTCGCGCGGAAAGGAGTTGGGCGCACTGCGGAACCTTGTTGCCCCCGAGGGTATTTACGTTGTCGAAGGCAATCACGAGCATTACGTCGATTACGACGGATGGATGGCGTTTTTCCCGAAGCTCGGGATGAAGCTTTTACGAAACGAACATGCCGTTTTAAGGCGCGGCAATGATGCGCTTCTTTTAGCGGGACTCACGGACTACGGCGCCAAGCGCTTCGGGCGCGCCGCCCCGGACCTTACCCGGGCATTGAAAGGCGCTCCCGAGGGCTTTACGATTGTGCTCTCGCACCAGCCGCGCGAAGTGAAAAAATTGACGGACTCGGGAGTTGATTTGATGCTTTGCGGCCATACGCACGGCGGTCAAACGCCGTTGGTGTCACTACTTGTTAAAGCATTGAATGACGGGTATGTTCGGGGCCTGTACACCGAAAAGAGCGCGGACGGAAAGGCGCTTTCCGTGTACGTACATCCGGGAACCGGTCTTTGGACGGGATTTAGTGCGCGGCTCGCTTCTGAAAACGAGATTGCGCTCATCACATTGACTAAAAAAGGAAAGTAGGGCTTATGCAACGCATAGCTGTTTTAGGGGCTACGGGATCGATCGGAACGAGTGCTTTGGATGTTCTGTCACGTTACCCGGACGACTTTTACGTGCATACGCTTGCTGCCGGAACGCGCATCGAAAAGCTTGCGGATTTGGCTGCGCGCTTTCACCCGGAGGTCGTCGGTATTGCCGATAAGAACAAAGCCAAGGACTTAAAAGACCTTTTGGTGGCCCGGGGCCTGCAAACGATACGCATTGCGGCAGGGTCCGGGGACGTCGCGTCTTTGGCCGGCGAGAGTCGGGTCGATACGGTTTTGCAGGCTGTTGTCGGGGCGGCCGGTCTTGCGCCGAGTTTTCAGGCGGCCCGAGCCGGCAAACGCCTGCTCCTAGCGAACAAAGAAAGCGTTGTGTGCGGCACCTCTCTTTTGATGGATACGATTAAAAAGGGCGGAGCAACGCTCCTTCCGATTGATTCCGAACACAATGCCGTCTTTCAGTGTTTGCACGGGGCAAGTCAGCAGGATCGCAAGGCTGCGCGCATTTGGCTGACGTGTTCAGGCGGCCCCTTTCGAGATAAAAAGGACTTGGATTTATCACGGGTTACGCCCGAATCGGCTCTGTCGCACCCGACCTGGTCGATGGGCCGCAAGATCAGCATTGATTCGGCAACACTCATGAATAAAGGTTTTGAAGTGATCGAAGCGCGCTATCTATTTGATGTTCCTAGCGAGCGCATTCGCGTGGTCGTACACCCGCAGTCGGTTCTGCACTCGATGGTCGAGTTTTCCGACGGATCGATTATCGGGCAGATGGGGCCGACGGATATGCGCCTTGCGATTGCGTATTGCTTGGGCTACCCCAAGCGTCTTGTCGGAACGGATGTGCGCCTTGACTTTACGAAACTCGGCTCCTTGACCTTTGAGGCACCCGATACGGCTCGATTCCCGCTTTTAACGCACGCGTACGAGGCATTGCGCGCCGGGGGCGTGGCGACCATCGTTTTAAATGCCGCCAATGAAATGGCCGTCGGAGCGTTCCTGAATCGGAAAATTCGCTTTACGGACATTGCCAGGGTCTGTGAGACGATGCTCCGAAAGGTTTCGGGTAACGCCCCGACGTCTTTAGAAGAAATCTTACAGACCGATGCAGCCGTGCGCGCTCAGAGCGCCGAAGAGATTGCCCGGCTTTCTTGCTTGTAAAGGAATCGTATGGCCGGACTACTTGGTTTTATTCTTGCTATTGTCATCCTCGTTCTCGTGCACGAGTGGGGTCACTACATCATGGCGCGCCTCTCGGGCGTGCCGGTTTTGGCATTTTCTCTCGGATTCGGTTCGGTTTTATTCCGATATACGGACAAAGCCGGCTGTGAGTGGCGCCTTTCGGCGATTCCGCTCGGCGGGTACGTCAGGATGCTTTCTTCAGAGCAAAAAGAGCTTTTTCAAGAGGAGTTCCCGAATCGCACGTTTGACTGGGCGCATTCTTTTGAAAACACGTCCGTTAAAAAGCGGCTTTTGATTGTTTTGGCCGGTCCGTTGATGAATCTCATTTTTGCCGCCTTCGTGTACGCCGGTTTAGCGATGGTCGGCACGAACGAGGTTGCGCCCAGGCTCGGAACGCCGGTCGTTCACTCTCAGGCAGCTGACCTCGGCGTTGAGGAAGGCTGGATAATTCGCGCCGTTGACGATACCCCGATTAAGACTTTCTTTCAGGCCGAGAGCATCCTTACAAATGTTGATATCGGTCAGACGGTTCGCATAACGTTTGCACTCCCGTCGGGCCCGGAGCGGACTTTGGCTTTTTATGTAGACCGGGAAGGCGTGCACGGGAAAAATCCCTTTGCCTTCGGTCTTATGCCGTATATGGAGTCGGTTGTCGTCGGAAGCGTTGAAGCCGGGTCGGCGGCCGAGGCGGCCGGTCTTAAGGTCGGCGATACGGTTCTTTCCGTGAACGGGAAACCCGTTCGAAAAGCTCGGACTCTTGTCGATGCAATTCGAACGGACGGGGCCGATCCCTTAACGCTACGCATTAAAAGCCCGGAAGGTCTGGAGCGCACTCTTACCGTCTCGGCACGCCTTACGGCGCTTGAGTCCGGAGAGCGTGTTTGGAAAATCGGTGCTGTTTTGGGAAGCATTCCCGAAACCGTTTACACGCAGCACGGCCCGGTTGAGGCCCTTTTCATCGGTGTTAAGCGTGTTTGGTCCTTTACGTCGATGACAATCAAGGGTTTGGGGCGGATGATTACGGGTTCCGAAAGTCTTAAGTCCGTCGCCGGTCCCGTCGGAATCGGAAACTTAGCCGGCAAGACCCTTCAAATCGGCCCCGCTGCGTTTTTAACGTTCCTTGCGATGCTCTCGATTAGTCTCGGGATTCTCAATTTATTGCCGGTTCCGATTTTAGACGGCGGGAATATCGTGATTTTCCTTTGGGAACTTATAACCGGAATGAAGCCCTCGGCGACCGTTTCTCTGTGGCTCACGCGAATCGGAGTAGCGTTTATTCTCGGATTGATGGGACTGGCATTTTTTAACGATATCGTTGCTCTTTTTCGGTTAGACTAGCGGACAATTGTTTCCCAGGCCTTGGTGTGAGGGTCGGATACGACTTACCTATTTGAGAATGCATTCATGAGAGCACGAAAAGTTTTCTGTCAGGCTTTTGCAGCAGCACTAGCGGGTTTGCTTGCCACAAGCGTTGCCGCTCAAGTCTTTACGATTAAAGATATCCGTGTCGAGGGGATACAAAGAACCGAACCGGGAACGGTGTTCTCGCATCTTCCGTTTCAAGTGGGCGATGAGTACACGCCCGAGCTCGGAACAGAGGCCATTCACGATTTGTACGCTTCGGGACTGTTTCGCGATGTCGGGCTATCGAGCGACGGGGACGTTTTGGTTGTCACTGTGACCGAACGCCCGGCCGTGGCGGCCATTGAAGTAAACGGCGTCAAGGCCTTCGATAAGACGGCCGCCTTAAAGAGCCTCGGGGACGTGGGACTTGCCGAAGGACGCATTTTCGACAGTGCCGTTTTGGACCGCGCCGAGCAGGAAATCCGCCGGATGTACCTATCCAAGGGTTTTTACGGCGTCATCGTCACCAAGACCACGACCCCGGTTGAGCGCAATCGCCTGAAAGTGTCGATTAACGTGAACGAGGGGGCCGCAAGTTCAATCAAAGAGATTCGCTTCGTCGGCAATCGGGTTTTCGATGAAGACGACCTTTTCGATCAAATGCAACTCCATGCGCATACGTGGTCGAGCTTTTACACCAAGCGCGACATGTACTCGCGCGAGAAGCTCGCCGCCGATTTGGAAAGCCTGCGCAGCTTTTATTTAAATCAGGGCTATTTGGATTTTCGCATCGACAGCACGCAGGTGTCGGTCGCTCCCAATAAGTCCGACATCTTCATTACGATTAATTTATCGGAAGGCGAAAAGTATCGCTTAAGCGGCGTGACACTCGCCGGCGACATGCTCGGGCTGACGTCCCTTGTCGAGCCTTTAACGCAAGAACTCGAAATCGGGGCGACGTATAACGCGGAACTTGTCAACGACGTCAGTCGCAAGATTGCCGAAAAGTACACGGCGCTCGGGTATGCCTTCTGTACGGCAACGCCCAATCCCGTGGCCGATGAGAAAACCAAAACCGTGCGGATCATCTATACGGTCGATCCGGGGCGTCGCGCCTACGTGCGTCACGTCAATATCGTCGGAAACTCCCGCACGCGCGATGTGGTGATTCGCCGCGAGATTCGTCAGTACGAATCGGCTTGGTTTAATAGCGAAAAGGTCAAGCTCTCGCGCGATCGTATCGATAGACTCGGCTACTTTGAATCGGTCGAAGTCGACCATACGCCCGTCGAAGGGACGCGCGATCAGGTGGACCTTGAGGTCAAAGTCAAAGAGCGTCCGACAGGATCGATTAGTTTAGGTGCCGGTTACTCAAGCGATGACGGTGTGATTCTTTCGGCCGGGTTTGCGCAAAACAACATCTTCGGTACCGGTAACGCATTTGCGATTAACGTGAACACGAGTAGCAGCCAACGCACGATTGCCGCAAGCCTCGGCGAGCCGTACATCACGCCCGAAGGCATCAGCCGCAACTGGGAAATTTACGATAAGCGCACGGACTTAGATGACCTGGATGTGGCCAATGTCGCTTACGAAACCATGGGCGGCGGCATTGACTTCGGGGTGCCCGTCACGGAACTCGATACCGTGTACTTCGGCGCTAAGGTCGAAGCGACGAAGGTCACGACGCGCGGAACGGCACAGGAGGCTGCGTCCACAGGGGCCTATAGCTCGTCTCCGTACCGGTATTTCAAGTATGTCGATGACTATGGAAAGACTTCTAAGGCCGCACTTCTTACAATCGGGTGGGGGCGCGACAGCCGCGATAACCCCTTGGCTCCGACGCGCGGTCGCTATCAGCGCTTAAGTGCGGAAGCGAGCCTTCCAACGTTTGATTTGAAGTATTACCGAGCCACCTACCAATTTACGCAATACCTGCCGCTCTCGAAGAATTGGACGATGGGGCTGAATATGCAGCTCGGGTACGGCGATACGTACGGAGGTAAAGACTACCCCTTCTTTAAAAACTTTTATGCAGGCGGTATCGGCTCGGTGCGCGGTTACGAAAGTTCCTCGTTGGGTCCGCGTGATGTCGGTAACGGGGATAATTTGGGCGGCGACCGCCAGGTGGTGTTTTCCGCCGAACTCTTAACACCGCTTCCCGGTGCCGATAAGACGCTGCGCGGCCTCGTGTTCTTCGATGCCGGTACGGTGTGGGGTTACGAAGGTTACCGAGTCAATGACACGACGGTTCGTTACAGTCGGCAGAAGCTCGATTTTTCGGATTTGCGTTACTCGTGGGGTTTCGGCGTAGCGTGGATCTCGCCCTTAGGGCCCTTAAAGTTCTCGTTGGCCTTCCCGATTAATAAGAAAGAAGGCGATAAGACCGAACGCTTCCAGTTCCAAATCGGAACCGGGTTCTAAAATTCAAGTTTTTGGATAGTGAGGAAAATGCGTATGTTTAAGAAACTTTTGGTTACTTTGGCCTGTGCAACGTTTGTTGCCGGAAGTGTTCTGGCAGCCGACACCAAAATCGGCGTTGTCAATCCCCAAAAGATTTTGGCTCAGTCCCAGACGGCTGTTGCGGCGCAAAAGAAGTTGCAAAAATACTTCAAACCCCGCGAAGACGAAGTCAATCGCTTGGTGCGCGACTTCAAGAACCGTGCGGCGAAGTTTGAAAAAGACAACGCCATCATGACCGAATCCGAGCGCTTAAAGCAGCGTAACGATTTGGCCGAGAGCGAACGGGACATTGCTCGCAAGCAACGCGCCCTTGTCGAAGAGCGCAATCAGCGGAGCAATGAAGAAGCGCAGCTCATTCTCTCGCAGGCCGTGAAGATTATTCAGGAAATTGCCTCGAGCCAAGGATACGACGTGATTATTCAGGACCCTGTGTGGGCCAATCCCAAGACCGATATTACCGAGCAGGTTATTAACCGCCTCGATAAAAAGGCGCAGAAATGAAGGTCAAGTTCCTTGCAGACGCGATTTTTCGTCTTTCGGACAATCGCCTGACGAGCACCTTTTACGGCGATGCTCAGGATAAAGACATCGTTACCTTTGCTCCCTTGGAGCACGCCAGTGCCGGGCACATTGCCTTTCTTGCCCAAAGTAAGTGGCGTGATGCGGCGCTTGCCAGTCTCGCCGACGTCTTAGTGGTCACCGAGGCCGATGCAACGGCTATGTACGGCAAGAACCCGTCGCGTGCCTTAGTGGTGACGCAAAACCCGTATGCCTGGTTTGCGTGGGCATTACAAGTGATGCTCACAGTCGCGAAAGGTCGGGAAACGGGCTTTATTTCCGAGCGTGCATTCGTATCGGAAAAAGCCACGGTTGCCCCGAGTGCTCGCATCGACCCGATGGCCGTCGTTGAGGCAGGGGCTCACATCGGCGAACGGACGCACATTTTCCCGGGCGCTTATGTGGGCGAAAATGCAACGGTCGGCGACGATACGATTGTCTATGCCAATGCGAGCATCTATCACGATTGCAAGGTCGGATCTCGCGTCATCATCCATTCGGGCGCGGTTATCGGCGCAGACGGCTTCGGGTTTGCTCCGTTTCTGGGCGAATGGGTCAAGATTCCGCAGGTCGGAGCCGTGCGCATCGAAGACGATGTGGAAATCGGTGCCAACACAACGGTTGACCGCGGGGCCCTGGAAGACACGGTGGTCGGACGGGGCACGAAGTTGGATAACCAGATTCAGCTCGGTCACAACGTGCACGTCGGCGAGCATACCGTGATGGCCGCCTGTACGGGTGTTGCCGGTTCGACGCACATCGGCAGTCACTGCATGGTCGGCGGCGCCTCGAGCATCAACGGTCACATCCGCATTCCCGACGGGGTGCAAATCGGACCTTCGACGAACATTCGCCGTTGGCAGGAAGGCGCCAAAGCAATGATGGGTGTTTTCCCGGCCCAAGAGCGCGTGGCGGCCGAACGCACCATCGTTCTCGTGCAGCGCCTAAGTCGTATGCGAGAAGAACTCAAAGTCTTGACCGAAAAGGTTCAGGAACTTTCGAATAAGCACTGAAAAACCGAATTCGTGCACCTTGCTGTGTCGGTGGTCCGGATTCCCCTTTTTTTAAAAAAGCCATGGCCCATATTCACCCTTCCAGTCTTGTCGACCCGGCGGCCCGATTGGCCGATGATGTCGTTGTCGGTCCTTTTTGCATCATCGGTCCGAATGTTCAAATCGGATCGGGGACGGTTTTAGATTCCTGTGTGCGCGTGTCGGGAATCACGCAAATCGGCGAGCGCAATCACATCTATCACGGAGCGGCTGTCGGATGCGATCCTCAGGATAAAAAGTACGATGCCGAACCGACTCGGCTTGTCATCGGGGACGATAACGTCATTCGCGAGCACTGCACGCTTTCGACGGGTACCGTTCAGGACGAAGGGATTACGCGCATCGGCTCGCGTAATCTTCTGATGGCCAATGCCCATGTGGCGCATGACTGCCGAGTCGGAAGCGACATTATCCTCGCCAATAACTGCGGACTTGCCGGCCACGTGCACGTCGAAGACTTTGCCATTTTGGGCGGACAGTCCGGTGTTCACCAGTTCGTGCACATCGGCACGCACGCCTTTGTCGGCGGGGCTTCGGCCGTTTCCAAGGACGTTCCTCCGTATGTGATGTGTAACGGAAATCCGGCTTTGCCGCACGGATTAAATCTGGTCGGACTACGTCGTGCGGGCTTTACCAATGAGCTCATCGGTCTGATTAAGAGCGTATACCACGCCATTTACCGAGAAGGAAATCTTGTGGCCGATGCCGTGCGTGAAATCAATGCCATCATCGAAACGGCGCCCGAGGATGTCAAACCTCTTTTGATGCACATGCGCGACTTTGTCGTCACGAGCCCTCGCGGCATCGTTCGGTAGACCTAGATGACCGAGACCGTCAAACGCAATGCCCTTTGGTGCGCCGGAGAGGCCTCGGGCGATTTCCTGGCAAGTCTGGTGATTCCGGAATTTGTACGACGGTTTCCGAATCTCGTGCCCTGCGGCGTTGCAGGGCCTAAGATGCGCGAGGCGGGACTTGCGGCTTGGGAAGACGCATCGACGTTGAGTGTTCGCGGGTATGTGGAAGTCATTAAACGCATTCCGGCAATTTTAGGATTGCGGCATCGTCTCTTAAATCGTGCGGCACGAGAGCGGCCGGCTCTTTTTATCGGTGTTGACGCCCCGGACTTTAATCTCGGAATCGAAGCAAAGTTATCCCGAACCGGGATTCCGTGCATTCACATGGTCAGCCCCTCGATTTGGGCTTGGCGTCCCGAACGTATCGAACTTGTGAGGCACTCTGCCCGTCACGTGCTTTTGATTTTTCCTTTTGAAGAGGGGATTTACCGGAAGGCGGGGATAGCGGCGACTTACATCGGTCACCCCTTAGCCGGCATCATTCCGATGGTGCCCGATACGGCTCGGGCCCGCACGTTGCTCGGAATTGCCCCCGAGACGCAAACGGTCATCGCCGTTTTGCCGGGCTCGCGCGTGGATGAGGTAAGCGGGTGCGGCCCCGTTTTCTTTGACGCCTGTGAAAAGCTCGTCACGCTTGTGGGCGGCAAGATTGCCTTCGTGCTTCCGGCGATGACCGAGCAAGCGCGTCAAAAAATTCTTTCGGTTGCGGCACGGTACCCGAAGTTTGCCGAGGCGCTTTACGTTACCGTCGGACGCAGCCACACGGTTTTGGAGTCTTCCGATGCCGTGATTGCCGCTTCGGGAACGGCAACACTGGAGGCGGCTCTCTTTAAAAAACCGTTGGTTGTCGGCTACAAAATGCCGGCTCTTACGGCCTGGCTTATGCGCAATAAAGGCTTGATTCCATACGTAAGTTTGCCCAACATCCTTTCGGATGAGGCACTTGTGCCGGAGTTTTTACAATACTATTGCACCCCCGAAGCGATTGCATACAGTATACTAGAACAGTTGAAGCCGTCTCGTCGTGCTTTTCTTGTCGAACGCTTCACGCAAATGCATGAAACGCTTTTGCGGCCGACAGCTTCATTAGCGTGTGATGCAATCGCCCGCGTTCTTACGCATAGCTAGGGTGCAAGCCGGGATTCACGCTCTGACCTCTGACTCACGTCAGCTCGAGACTTCCTTTTTTAAACAGCATGTTTTTCTGCTCTTGATTGTCAAGAGGAACAGGAGGCAACGTAACGGAGATGAGTGAGTATGACCAGACGTTCTCACAGCGGGTTGTTCCTACCTAAGGAACTGAGAAAAGATTACCAAGAACGACTGAATGTCGCCTGCAAGACCGATGCCGGAGACGGCCTGGCGGTCAGTCGTGTTTTAAGTGAGATTTGCCATGAAATCGGCATGATTCGTGTGGCAGGAGCCTCCGGAATCGAACGCACGACGTTTTATCGGCTATTAAGCGGTAAAACCGATTTGCGTGTCAGTAACGCCCTTAAAGTCGTTCGCGTCCTAGGCTGTCGATTGCCTTTGCGATAATTTTTCCCCGAAATCATTCGGGGGGACAAGCGCTTTCGTGCTGTCCCGAAGAGACCGGTTAGCGGTCTCTTCAAGTTTCCGGAAAGCCGATTGACGCCGGTCAGTCGCAGGATTTTCCTTATTCTTCACGCATTTGAACGAGCGTATCAAACGCTTGTTCCATGTCGCTTTTCACTAAACGTGTCTTTAAGTCATAAAGGCGCCTGTAAAGGCGTGTGTTTTCTTCATCGGGTAGGTAGGCGGCATTCATTTGAATCGTCCGCTTTAAGGACTTAATCGGCTCGTCGATGGCTCCGCTTGCCAAGGCCGCAAAGACGCAATTGGTGACGACGGCACCCCCGGCATTCCGAAACCGTACGACGCGACTTGCGAGCATGTCGGCTTTGATCTGATTCCAAAGCTCGTCACGACTGCCGCCTTCGGTGACGGTCACGGTATCGAGCCTGACGCCGGCCTTGCGGTACGTGTCGGTAATTTCCATATAGTCGTAACCGATGGCTTCCAAAACCGCCCGCCAAGCCACGAAGATGTCGTCTTTAAGCGTCATATTAAGTAAGCACCCGCTTAACTTGGTGTTAGGGCCTGACCCCCCGGTCAGGTACGGTAAGAACATGACGCCGTTACAACCGGGTTTGACGTTTGCGGCGCCTTCGGACAGTTCTCGATAGTAAGAGGAATCCCCTTCCTTGCGGCAGATGTTGTCTTTAAACCAGCGAAGCGCAAGCCCTCCCGTCCGAATGTAGCCCCAGTAAAAATAGGTGTCCTTGAGAGTGCCGCTATTGAAAATTAATCCGGTTCCTTTTTTCGATAACGCCGGAACGATTCCCTTGGTCGAGACACAAAACATCGAGCAGGTTCCGGCCACATCCACGCCCTTGTCGGAGGAAAAGACACCCGAGCCCAACATCGACTGCATCGTGTCGCCCGCACCGGCGCACACGAGGGTGCCTTCTTTTAAGCCCGTTTTTCGGGCCATCTGCGGACCGATGGTACCGATTGTGTCCCAGGGCTTGACAATGCGCGGCATGTAGCGCTCATCGATTCCGAGAATCCTTAATTGTTCGGGGCTCCAGCACTTTTCTTCGACTTTGTACCCGAGTCCCCAGCCCGACATCGTGCCCCAGTCGATAAAGGCATCGGCACCCTTAAGTCCGGCTAAATGCGCCAAAATATACGGAGCGTTATGCATGAACTTCACGCCTTTTTCGACAAATGTCGGACTGTTGGCAAGAAACCAGCGAGCGAACATCGCCGGAAATAGGCAAAGGGCCTCGGGGTTACCCGTTTCTTGAGCCCAAATCGGAAGGTTTAATGCGTTGATGCGCTCACAGTCTTTTTGCGTGCGGCTATCGAGGTAATTGACGTAGGGCGTCACGGCATTTCCTTCGGCATCCACGCCGCAAATGCCGCAGATGATGCCGTCTCCCATGACGGCCTGAATTTGGGCCGGATCGAGTCCCTTGGCTCGAATCTCTCGGACGCAGGCGGCAATGCCTTCGACGGTCAAGGCGACGTACTCATCGGGGTCCATTTCCACACGGTCGGGCTTGGGGGTGTGTAATGTGGTCGGCTTGGCGTAGGTTGCGCGACACTTCCAGGAGGCGTCGTACACGGAAACCTTCACGCTTTGGGTTCCGGCGTCAAATCCGAGAAAGAGTTTTTCCATAAAAGCAATCTCTTAAGAAGGTCAGGCCGTTTCGTCCGTTTTGCGGTTGTCCGAGCGGGCTTTGTCGTACTGAAAATCGAGCGAATCAGTATAATGCACCTCACTTCGAACCTGCCATGCGTGTCGGCTCGATTTCTTTTTGTTGTTTAAACCCGCCGAATCTGCCCTTTTTCGGGGCATCGGCTATTTGGAAAAATTTCTGCGATGACTGAAAACGTTCAAGACCAGGCGGCTCAAGAGCCCGTCAAGACCGAAGAAGTGAAGGCGGCCGAGCCCGAAAAGAACCCGCTTGAAAAATCCGTCGAATTTACGGTGAGTGCCGAAGAATTGAAAAAGGGCACGGAAGAGGCGTTAAAGCGCTATGCCAAGAAGGCTAAGATCGCCGGTTTCCGCCCCGGTCACGTGCCGCCTGCGACCGTTCGTGCGATGTACGGACACGATGCGTATGTGGAAACATTAAACGATTTGATTGTCCGCGAGTTCGATAAGGCAGCCCAAGAAGCCAAACTCATGCTGGTCGGACAGCCCGAAATCACGCCGGTTGAAACCAAGGAAGGCGAAGACCTTCGCTTTAAGGCTGTCGTCGAGTGCTATCCGGAATTTACGCTTCCGTCTTTTGCCGATTTGCAGTTAAAGCGCTATGTGTGCCCCGTGACCGACGTCGAAGTTGACAAGACCGTGGAAGTGATGCGCAAGCAGCGCGCCACGCTCGTGGACGAGCAGGGACGCAAGGCGGCCGACGAGGATGTCCTGACGATTGACTTTAAGGGCATGAAAGACGGTGTGGCTTTCAAGGGCGGCACGGCGGAAAACTTCCAAATGGTTGTCGGCGCCGGTCGTATGCTCCCGGAATTTGAAGAAGCCGTGCGCGGCATGGGTGTCGGCGAAACCAAGACCTTCAAGCTCACGTTCCCGAACGATTACGCCGAAAAGTCCTTGGCCGGTGTGACGGCGGACTTTGAAGTGACCGTGAAGGCGATTAAGACCCCGATTCTGCCGGAACTCAATGACGAGTTTGCCAAAAAGCTCGGCCAGGATTCCATCGAGGCCTTGCGTGCCGAAGTGCGTAAGAACCTGGAACGCGAAGTCAAGGCACGCCTTTTGTCTCGTACCAAGGTCGAAGTGATGGACGCCGTTGCCAAGCTTGCTCCGTTCCCCGCTCCCAAGGCCATGACCGAGCAAGAGCAGGAACGCCTGGCACAGGAAGCCGTTCAAAACTTAAAGCAGTTCGGCTTAGATCCGAAGAAGGCTCCCAAGCTTCCGCTTGATATGTTCAAGCCCGAAGCGCAAAAACGTGTTGTCTTAGGTATCCTCGTTCACAAACTCGTGCAGGAAAAGAACCTTCTTGCCACGCAGGAAGATATCGAAAAGCTGGCCGGTGAAATTGCCGCCAGCTACGAAGATGCCGAAGCCGTGAAGAAGGAATTTTTAAGCGACAAGAATCAGGTCAATGCGTTCGGAAATGTGGCAACCGAAACTAAGGTTGTCGAGTACGTTCTCTCGCAAGCCAAGACCACGGAAGAAACCGTTCCGTTTGACGGCCTGATGAAGAAGTAAGAATCGGTCCCGAACTTACCGACAAAGCGGAAATCGGGGTATTCTCGGTTCCCGCTTTTTCATTTTTTTGAGGCAAACCGTATGCGTCCCGTTGATGATATGCTCATTCCGATGGTCGTCGAGCAAAGTGCTCGCGGCGAGCGGAGTTTTGATATTTATTCACGCCTGCTGCGTGACCGTATTGTGTTTTTAAACGGCGAAGTGACCGGCGAGAGCGCGAATTTGGTTATCGCTCAGCTGCTTTTTTTAGAAAGCGAAGACCCCGATAAGGATATTTCGCTTTACATCAACAGCCCGGGAGGTTCTGTGTACGCGGGTCTCGGGATTTTCGATACGATGGAATTTATTAAGCCCGACGTGCAGACCATTTGCGTGGGGATGGCCGCCTCCATGGGGGCATTTCTTCTTGCCTCCGGCGCCAAGGGTAAGCGCTATTCGCTTCCCAATTCCCGCATCATGATTCACCAGCCTTCGGGCGGCAGTCGCGGCATGGCCAGCGATATTGCCATTCAGGCCAAAGAAATTCAGGATTTAAAGCAGCTGTTAAATGCCGTGTTGGCGGAAAAAACCGGCCGGTCCCTTGAGACGATTGCCCGTGATACGGATCGGGATAACTATATGTCCCCGAGTCAGGCGCTTCAGTACGGTCTGATTGACCGCATTCTCACGCACCGGGCCCAAGGGACGTCCGTTTAAGAGGACTTTTTATGACGACACACGATACGCAACGGTGCAGTATTTGCGGACGGTGCCGCGAAGACTGCGCGGAACTGATTGATACGGGACGGGGTATTTACGTCTGCGACCGCTGTATCAAGGGCTTAAATGCTGCGCTTGAGGGGAGTGCGGAGGGTACGCCCGAGAAAGCGTCTTCGGAGACTTTCGACGAGGCTCTTCCGACCCCCTCCGAGCTTCATGCGCACCTTTGTAACTATGTCATCGGTCAGGAAAAGGCCAAACGCATTCTTTCGGTGGCCGTTTACAACCACTACAAACGACTGAAGCACTTGGCTTCGGGTTCTGACGTTGAATTACAAAAGTCCAATATTTTGCTGATCGGACCGACGGGTTCGGGCAAAACGCTCCTGGCACAAACGCTTGCTCGTGTTTTGAAGGTTCCCTTTGCCATCGCCGATGCGACGACGTTAACGGAAGCCGGGTACGTCGGGGAAGATGTCGAAAACATCATTCATAAGCTGTTGCAGGCGGCCGACGGCGACGTGAAAAAGGCCGAGCGGGGGATTTTGTATTTGGACGAATTGGACAAAATCGCCCGTAAAAGCGAAAACCCGTCGATTACCCGAGACGTATCGGGCGAGGGGGTTCAGCAGGCGCTCTTAAAACTCATTGAAGGAACGGTGTGTAACGTTCCTGCAGCCGGCGGTCGCAAAAATCCGCGCGGAGCCATGATTCCCGTTGACACGACCAATATTTTGTTTATTTGTGGCGGGGCTTTCGACGGACTCGAGAAAATCATCGGTAAGCGCACCGAAGGGCGTTCGGGTATCGGGTTTTCTTCCGAGGTGAAGAAAAAATCCGAGACGGAGCTGTCGGACTTAATCGCACAGTGCGAGCCTAAGGATCTTGTCAAATTCGGGCTGATTCCCGAACTTGTCGGGCGCCTTCCCGTGACGGCGTGTTTGGCCGAGTTAACGCAAGACGCGCTTCGGGCGATTCTGACCGAGCCCAAAAACGCGCTTGTCAAGCAGTTTACCGAGCTCTTTGCTATGGACGGCGTGCGTCTTGAGGTGACCGACAAAGCAGTAACGGCCATTGCACGCCTGGCTTTGGAACGCAAGACCGGGGCACGCGGTCTTCGCTCGATTCTCGAAGGCGCTCTTTTGGAGCCGATGTACGAGATTCCGTCTGATAAAAATGTCGAACTCGTGCGTTTGGATGCCGATAAGACCGGCACGGGGCTTAGGGTCTCGTACGAGAAAAAAACTTCGGCCTAAACCGAGCACGAAAACGCATTTGAGTTGAAAATAGTACGGACTGCCCTCATATACGGAGCAGGTAGTCCGACTTTTTTTCTATGGGTTACGATGAGTACAGAATTTACAGTACCTGAAGTGTTTGTCTCCCCGGTCATTCCGATTCGGGATGTTGTCGTGTTTCCGCACACCGTGTTGCCGATTTTCATCGGTCGTGCGAAGTCCTTGAAGGCCGTTGAAGCGGCCATGCAGGGCGACCGGCGCGTGATTCTGGTCACGCAACGCGATCCGAAGGCCGACGATCCGAAAACCTCGCAACTGTTCGATGTCGGTGTTGCGGCTAAAATTTTGCAGATGCTCAAGCTCTCGGACGGCACCGTCAAGGCGCTCGTCGAGGCGCATGAACGCGTCAAACTCGAGGCGTTTTCCGAGGACGGGGTCCTTACGGCCAAAGCCTTGCTCTTTACCACGCAAGTGACCAATAAAAACGAGATTGAGGCCTTGCGACGCGCCGTTGTTCAAAACTTTCTCACCTATGCCAAGGAAAGTAAGAAATTCACAAGTGAAGTCACTGACTCGATCTCTTCGATGACAGATGCCGAGCACTTAACCGATGCCGTGGCCGGTCACCTGCCGATTTCGCTGGAAAACAAACAAAAGCTTTTATCGACGGCCTCGCTTGCAGATCGCATGAACCTGCTCCTGGGGTTCATCATGGGCGAGATGGATATCCTGCAAGTGGAAAAGCGCATTCACGGGCGCGTGAAGCAGGCGATGGATAAAAACCAGCGCAACTATTACCTCAACGAGCAGATGAAGGCCATCCAAAAAGAACTCGGCGGGGAAGAGGCGCTTCCGAGCGATGACCTCGACAGTTACCGTCAGCGTATTTTGGCCTGCGGCATGAGTAAGGAGGCCGAAGAAAGCGCCTTGTCGGAACTTAAAAAACTGCGCCTGATGCAACCGATGAGTGCCGAAGCAACGGTTATTCGCGGGTATTTGGATACGCTCTTGGAGTTGCCGTGGAAAGCCAAAAGCCGCGTGAGCACGGATTTGAAGCGTGCCGCGAAGGTTTTGGATGCCGACCACTGGGGATTGGAAAAAGTCAAAGAACGGATTTTGGAGTACCTCGCGGTTCAAAAGCGTGTCGGAAAACTTAAGGCGCCGATTTTGTGCCTGGTCGGGGGGCCCGGCGTCGGTAAAACGAGTTTGGGTGAATCGATTGCGCGCGCAACCAACCGTAAATTCGTGCGTATGGCCTTGGGCGGTGTGCACGATGAAAGCGAAATTCGCGGTCATCGACGTACCTACATCGGATCTATGCCCGGAAAAATCATTCAATCGCTCGTGAAAGCGGGCGTAAGAAACCCGCTCTTTCTTTTGGACGAAATCGACAAGCTCGGCTCGGACTTCCGGGGCGACCCGGCTGCGGCTCTTCTCGAAGTGCTCGATCCGGAACAAAACAAGACCTTCCAGGATCACTACGTCGACGTGGATTTCGACTTATCGGACGTGATGTTTGTGGCTACGAGCAACTCCTATGAGATTCCGCCCGCATTACTTGACCGTATGGAAGTCATCCATCTTGATGGGTACACGGAAGACGAGAAATACCACATTGCCGCCGAACACCTGATTCCCAAGCAAATGCATCTGAACGGCGTGAAGAAAAACGAGGTCTCGATTACCGAAGGGGCAATCCGCGACATCGTACGCTATTACACACGCGAGGCCGGAGTTCGCGCGTTGGAACGCGCCGTCGGTAAGATTTTCCGCAAGATCGTGCGCCGAAACGACGCAGGCAAGTCCGAAGTCAAGAAGCCGGTTCTCGTGACGGAAAAGAACTTAGCGGACTACTTAGGCGTTCGTCGCTTTACGTTCGGAACGGCTCAAAAAGAGCCCCAAATCGGGCAGGTGAACGGCCTGGCTTGGACCGAGGTCGGCGGCGATATCCTGACGGTCGAAGCGGTGGTCTTCCCCGGAAAAGGGGTGGTGCAACGTACGGGGTCCTTAGGGGATGTGATGAAAGAAAGCGTGGAGGCCGCTCGTAGCGTCGTGCGCTCTCGCGCTCAGAAACTCGGAATCGAGCCTACGGCTTTCACGTCGACCGATTGGCATATCCACTTTCCCGAAGGCGCCACGCCCAAGGACGGCCCGAGTGCGGGTGCAGCTATTACGACGGCCATTGTCTCGGCGATGACCAACAATCCGGTTCGTCCCGATGTGGCGATGACAGGCGAGATTACCCTACGCGGGGAAGTTCTTGAGATCGGCGGCTTAAAGGAAAAACTCCTCGCGGCTATGCGCGGCGGAATCAAGAAGGTTCTCATCCCGCAAAGTAATCTTAAGGACCTTGCGGAGATTCCCGAGAACGTCAAGACGGGTTTGGAGATTGTTCCGGTGCGCTGGATTGATGAAGTGCTCACACAGGCGCTCGTGTTGCCCCTACACCCCTTGGTGAAAAAGGAAGAGGCAAAAACCCAAACGCTTGTTGTCCCGACGGATGTTCAAGTGGCCAAATCCGGCGCCGTCACCCGGTAGCTGTTTTTCGGGTTTGTGCAATCCAGTGCAGCCGAAGGCCCCCGAAAGGGGGCTTTCGCGTCTTGATTCGTCACGGGATCCTTCGGATCGGGTTAATCCGGTTTGCCCCGGCTACCGGCGTAACGCATTTGCGTTGCCGTCAGGTCTCGGAGTCCCTGTGCCCGATGCTGACACGGTGTTGTGCCGGCAGGTAAGGCAATCGGTTGCCGGTCTGACTGAGTCGTTTTGCTCAAATGAGGAGACGTTCTTTTTTTGGGTGTTCCGGTTCCGAATGCTATAGTGTGCCTTCTTCACTCACTTTAATAAACCGGAAACCGGAGAGTTCCATGAACAAACGCGAGCTAATTGCCCAGACATCCGAGGGCGCATCCTTGACGCGTGCGCAGGCCGCCAAGGCTTTGGACGTGATGCTTGAGGCCGTCACGAAAGCATTGGCCAAGGGGCAGACGGTGGCAATCACCGGTTTCGGATCGTTTTCCGTCACACGGCGTTCCGAACGGGTCTGCCGCAATCCTAAGACCGGCGAGCAGGTTTCTGTCCCGGCAAGCCGTGCGCCGCGCTTTCGTCCGAGCAAAATTTTAAAAGATGCTGTAAAGTAGCGCCTCCTGAAAAAGGGATGCTTAGCTCAGTTGGAAGAGCGGCGCCTTTACACGGCGTAGGTCGGGAGTTCGAGACTCTCAGCATCCACCAGTTTTTTCCGTTCGGGGTCAAGTCAGACCCCGAACGCATTTTCAGGCGCAGACTTGATTTCGTGGCAACGCACGAAAAAGGCCTCTTGAAAGGTCTGCTTTGTGCATAAAAATGCGCCGATACGGCGACTTTTCGAAGCGGGCTTTTTTGTCACAACAGGCCTTGAAAAAGCGCGAGGATGCTGTAAAATGACGCTCTTCGGAATTTGGTTTCCGGGTTCGCCGGAATCAAGTGCGGAGTGGTAGTTCAGTTGGTTAGAATATCGGCCTGTCACGTCGAGGGTCGCGGGTTCGAGTCCCGTCCACTCCGCCAGTTTTCCCTCCCCGAAAGGGGGCGGAAAGGCGGATTCCACAAGTCGGAGTGGTAGTTCAGTTGGTTAGAATATCGGCCTGTCACGTCGAGGGTCGCGGGTTCGAGTCCCGTCCACTCCGCCAACTTTTTTAACAAAGAGGCGAAGCGCGTTGTTCCGTGGCGTTTCGCCTTTTTTGTCGGTGCTTATTTTTGTTCCTAGGATGACTGGTTATGCTCCTTGAGGTATTCCGTACACACAAACGCTGGCTGATGTTTGTCGCGATGGTTCTCGTGATTCCGAGTTTCGTCGTCACCGGTATTTATTCGTACAACCGTATGGTCAGCGATGACGGTGCCCTAGCCAAGGTCGACGATGAGTCGATTCTGCCGCAAGATTTCGATCAACAAAAGCGAAAACAGCTCGATAACCTACGCTCGCGGTTGGGCGAGCAGTTCCGCCCCAATATGCTCGAAAGTCAGGATGCCCGCGCAATGATTTTGCGCAATATCATGACCGAACGGTCCTTGCAGGGCGAAGCGACCCAAGAATACGTCGAGATTACGGAAGCGACGGCCATCGAGATGATCAAGTCCTTCCCGGCATTCCAAAAAGACGGCAAGTTCTCCCGCGATCTCTATGAAAACTACCTGCGCGGGACCGGTCAGAGCGATGAGTATTTCGTCTACACGATTCGTCGGGACATTTCCCGTCAGCTTCTTGCGGGCGGCATTGCGCGCAGCGCCATCGCGCCCTTGACGCTTGCCAAACATGTCAACATTCTTTTAAACGAAGAGCGCAACGTCAAGGTTCACACCATCGGGCTTGAAAAGTACATTGAGAAGATTTCGATTACCGACGAGCAGGCTCGGACCTACTGGATGGATAACCAGAAAAAGTTCGAGATTCCCGATGAAATCGACGTCGAGTACGTCGTGTTTACACCGAATCTTTTCAAGGACGTCGAGCCGAATGAAGAGGAGATTCGTGCGTTTTACGAGCAAAACCAGAACCGCTTTAAAGTGCCTGAGAAGCGCCGTGCCAGTCATATTCTGATTAACTTTGAAAAGGGTAAAGAAGCCGCGCTTAAAAAGGCTGAAGGCCTTTTGGCTAAGGTGAAAGCCAATCCGAAGACCTTTGCCGATCTCGCGCGGAAAAATTCTCAAGATCCGGGGAGCGCCGCTTCGGGCGGGGACCTGGATTTGTTCGGTCAGGGCATGATGGTTCCGGCGTTTGACGAAGCGGTTTTCAAGGCCAAGAAGGGCGATATTCTCGGGCCGGTTGAGACCGATTTCGGATACCACATCATCTATGTCACCGACATTGTCCCCGCACACGTAAAGTCCTTTAAGGATTGCCGTGCCGAAATCGTCGAACTTTACAAAGAGCAGGAAGCTCAAAAGAAGTTTGCGGCCGAAGCCGAAAACTTTACCAACACGGTTTACGAGCAAAGCGATTCGCTCGAAGGGGTGATAAATAAGTACAACTTAAAGTCCGTCAAGCTCGAGGGAGTTGTGTCTTCGGGTGTCCATAAACCCGGGCATCGTCACTTCTTAAATGCGGCCGTCTTGGAAGCGCTTTTTTCCGAGGAGTGCCTGAAGGAAAAGAGAAACACGCAGGCCATTGAGGTGTCGTCCAACACCTTGGTTTCCGCCCGCGTGACCAAGTACCGTCCGAGCCACATCGAAGATTTCGAGGCGTGCAAGGAACGCATTAAAAATGACCTTACAACGGAAAAAGCCATGGAAATGGCTGCCGTCGACGGCAAAAAGCTTTTGGAGAAAATCAAAGCCGGAAAGACACCGAGCGGCGTGATGTTTGACGAAGAGGAGACGATTTCGCGCAGCAAGCCCGGTATGTACACATATCCGGTCGTCACGGCTGTGATGCGCGTGCCGGCCAAGGATCTTCCGACCGTCATCGGTGTTGAAGGCGATATCGGCTATATGCTCGTTTCCGTGGAAAAGAGCACGATTGCCCCGGCTCAAAAAGAACGGTTAGAGTCCGATCAGGCCGAGTTAGCGGTCATGCTCGGACGCGCCGATGAGTCGGCCTATTACGCCGCCATGCGTCGCAAACACGATGCAACGGTGTTAAACAAAGATTACTTATTCGAAGAAAAATAGCTCATTAAAGAATCTTAATCGCCGGCCGTTTGTGAGTGCGTGCCGGCTTTTTTTTCGGCCGGTTGCGGGCAAGTAGGAAGAGTGTCCGTCCCCCGCTCTTTTCACGGCAACAATCGGCTACAAAGTTTTCCGGTCTCTCGCAAAAATTCGCTTGACAGAAAAAGCCGGCTACCCTCAAGATACTTATACCGTCCGACCCAAGCAGGGTCGGTTTGACTTTCGGAGTGATCTATGAAAAAAAACATTATGCTTTTATCGGCTTTTTGTGCGGCAGGGCTCTTTGCGACACCTGCCTTTTCCCACGATGCGTGTCCCGTGGGCTTTGATGACCATGCATCACACGCTGCCGCCTCTCGTCCCCGAGGATTTGACACGAGCAAACCCATCACGATTAAGGCGCTGAAAGAGACGGCCCGTGATGATGACTTCGTCACGTTGCGCGGACGTTTTACCAAGCACGTTCGTAGCGACAAGTATCTTTTTACCGATGAGGCCGGCGATACGATTGTCGCCGAATTAGACGATGACAGGGATTGGTCGCATGTCAGTCGCAATGCCCCGTGCGAGATTTCGGCTAAGGTCGATAAGGATTGGAATAGAATCGAGTTAGACGTCAAGCGCGTGACGCCTCTTCGGTAGCGTTCCGGCGGCCCCGAAGGGACGCGGAGCTCTCGGTCATTTACGGATCGAGAGCATTGCGAGCGCTTTTTGCCGGTCCGAGTGTGTCCGAAAAGGGCGCCTCGGATTGACTTTTCTCAGGAGCGCTCTAGCGAAACCGTCCGAACCGATCCGGCAGTTGCGCGAGGATGATGGCAACAGCCATGAGAACGCATCCGAAGACTTCCCTCCCGGTCAGAGCTTGGTTTAAAAGAACCCAGCCGGCAAGAACGCTGATGACGGACTCCAGGCTCAGTACAAGACTTGCAACCGTGGGGTTGACGCCTCGCTGACCGATAATCTGCAACGTGTAGGCCACGGCACTGCTTAAGACGCCGGCGTAAAAAATCGGGAATGCCGCTTCTCGGAGAGTTTCCACGTCGATCCCTTCAAAGGCCAGGGCGGCAAGTCCCGAGACGACAAAGCAAAACAAGAATTGAATGCAACTCATACGCACGGCGTCCAGGTTGCCTGCGTACCGGTCGATAAAGAGAATGTGCCCGGAAAAAGCAAAGGCGCCGAGGAAAATGAGGATGTCGCCGAAGTCAAGTCGCCAGGAAGCCGCTTTAAAGCATAGGAAAAACAGACCCGTCAGAGCCACGGGAACGGCAATCAGGGTCAAACGCGTCGGGCGACGCCCGAGAAAGAAGCCTGCAATCGGAACGATGATGATGTAAAGACTCGTGATAAACCCGGCTTTCCCGACCGTGGTCCACAAGAGTCCGTATTGTTGCAGCAAAGTGCCCGAAACTAAAAAAAAGCCGCAACCGAAGCCCGTACGCCAAAGTTTTTTATCGCACCAGCGCTCGGTAAAGGTCCCGACTGCGGTTTTGCTCGGCAGGAGGCGATCGAATAGGGCGGCAAGGACAAACAAGGCCAGGGCGCCGAGAATCGAGCGCGCGGCGGTAAAGGTAAACGGACCGACGAGCTCGTTGCCGACACTTTGAGCCACAAAGGCCGTGCCCCAGATAAAGGCCGTAAGGAACAGTAAAAACGTATTTCTCAGTTGCTGATTCATAAAAGAAACCGCCCGATAGCTCGGGCGGACTCCTGACGGATGAAAAAACCCCTTAAAGCGGATCGCCGGACAAAATCATCATACGCGCGATTTCCGCGGCATTGTGGATTCCGAGTTTGCGATACGCAGATCCCCGGTGCACTTGAACGGTTTTTTCGCTGATGTTAAGCGTATCGGCCAAAGCCTTGTTGCTCATGCCTTGAGCGACCATACGAATCACTTCGCGTTCGCGAGCCGTGAGGTTCTCAAGGCGCGCCTTAAAGTTCGAAAGCTCCTCTTCATTGCGCCGATGAATGAGGTTCGTGGACACGGCCTTATTAATCGCGTTTAAAAGACGTTGATCGTCGACAGGCTTTTGCAAAAAGTCAACGGCGCCGATCTTTAAAGTGTGAACGGCCATATCGATGTCGCCGTGTCCGGAAATAAAGATAATCGGCAAGTCGACCTTCAGTTTCATCAATCGATCTTGCAATTCCAGACCGCTCATGCGCGGCATGCGCACGTCCAATACAATGCACCCGGGACGGTGAAAATCATTGCTCGAAAGAAAATCGAGTGCATCCGAGTAGGTGATGACGTTCCAGCCTTCGCCTTCGATGAGAAAGGCCCAAGAGCGGCGCATGGCATCGTCATCATCGATGACTCGTACGAGCGGCTTCATTTCCTGCATGACACATCTCCCAAAAGTCTTTGATTATTGAGATTTTTTCACAAGAGCGAGTGGTTATCCATAGGCAAAAGCGCCTATCCGAGAATCTTTTTCACAAGAAAGTCGACGGTTTTATCCTCGGCAATCATGGTCTTTTTATCCATGGCATCGCGTGCCGTGTACTCAAGTTCCCCGGTTTTCAATCCCCGTTCGCCGATGACGATGCGGTGCGGAACTCCGATTAATTCCCAGTCGGCAAACATCACGCCGGCGCGTAAATCACGGTCGTCCAACATCACGTCGATTCCTTCTTTTTCTAAGGCATCGTGAAGCTTTTCGGCGGCTTTTCGTACCGCTTCGCTCTTTTTCAGGCCCATCGGGCAGATGACCACTTCAAAGGGCGCAATCTGCACGGGCCAGAGGATGCCTTTCTCGTCGTGGCGCTGCTCGATGGCGGCTCCCAAAAGGCGCGTCACGCCGATGCCGTAGCAACCCATTTCGATAAACCGGGGCTTGCCGTTTTCATCTAAAAAAGTTGCGTGCATGGATTCGGAATACTTGCGCCCGAGGTAAAAGACGTGACCAACTTCAATGCCGCGCTGCAGCGCCAGAACACCCTTGCCGTCCGGGCTCTTGTCCCCGGCAACGACGTTTCTTAAGTCTGCGACTTTCGGTTCCGGAAGGTCGCGACCGAAATTCACACCCGTGTAGTGGAAGCCCGTTTCGTTGGCACCGCAGCAAAAATCGGACATGTCTGCGACGGTCTTGTCGGCATACACGACAACATCGTCGGCAATGCCGACCGGGCCTAAACTACCCGGGGTGGCACCGCAAAAGTGATCGGCAATTTCCTTTTCCGTCGCAAAGCGGAAACCCTCTTTGAGCTCTTCTAATTTCCCGGCTTTGACTTCGTTTAAGTCGTGGTCGGCTCGAAGCAAAATGAGTACGATGCGAGGGGGAAGGGGATTGCCGTTTTCATCGACGGCATCTTGCGCGAGAACAATCGATTTGACACAACGCAGTAAGTCGATTCCGAGGAAAGGTGCGACGTCTTCGCACTTTTCTTTATTCGGGGTCGGGTGTTTAACCAAGGGCTCTTGAGCCTCATGTCGACCGGTTAAAACGGAAGCAGCCTCGGCAAGCTCAATATTCGCGGCATAGTCGCTTGTCGGACAGTAGGCAATCAAATCCTCTCCCACCTCGGCAATAACCTGAAATTCGTGCGAGCGAGAGCCGCCGATAGCCCCCGTGTCGGCGCGCACGGCACGGAACGTAAGGCCTAGGCGCGTAAAGATTTTCTCATACGCCTGATACATCGTGTCATAGCTTTTTTGTGCGCCTTGGGTATCGCGGTCAAAACTATAGGCGTCTTTCATAATGAATTCGCGGGCGCGCATCACGCCGAAACGCGGACGGCGCTCATCGCGAAATTTCGTGCGAATCTGGTAAAGATTGACCGGCAGTTGTCGCCAGCTCGTAATCTCGCTGCGCACGACATCGGTAATGACCTCTTCGCTCGTAGGCTGAATGACAAAATCGCGGTCATGGCGATCTTTAAAGCGTAAGAGCTCGGGCCCGTATTTGAGCCACCGACCCGATTCCTGCCACAATTCGGCCGGTTGCACAATCGGCATCGAAAGCTCTACGGAACCTGCACGCCGCATTTCTTCTCGAATGATGCGTTCGATTTTTTCGATAACGCGATAGCCCATCGGCATGAGGGTATACACACCCGCGGCGAGCTTTTTAATCAATCCCGCCCGAATTGAGTACACCTGACTGGGAATTTCCGCGTCCGAAGGCGCTTCCTTCAATGTTGAAATAAAAAATTGACTGGCACGCATAATTGGTCCTTCAAAAGCAATCGATAGCCCGAAAAGGGTAAGATAAGGATTTTAAACAAACGCGCTACCGTACGAAACTTGCGAGGTGTTTTTTTGAAGATTTTCGGAGAGACTGAAAACGGCGATGCCATGCGTCTTCGCGATAAGTTGCGCGACTCGGGAATCCTTTTTTCCGGCCGCGAGTTGTTCTCGTTTCTCGTTGCACGACTGCGCGAAATTCGCTTGTCGGAAACGGCTTCGGGCATGGCACTTGCCAGTCTATTGGGGATTGTCCCCGTTCTTGCGATTTCGCTTGCGGTTTTTGCAGCGTTTCCGTCTTTTTCTTCCGAGCGTGAGGCGCTCGAGTCCCTGATTCTTACAAGCTTTATTCCCGAGCAGTACTCGGAAGTGATTGTGGCGTATTTGCGCGAATTCAGTTCTCATGCGGCGGGCCTTACAACCTTCGGTATCGTCGGCTTGATTATCACGGGCATTCTTTTAATTAACGGCCTATTTGTCACCATCAATCGCATCTTTCGGATTCGCCGTGAGCGCCCCCTCGTGCAGCGCGTGCTCCTGTACTGGGCTCTTGTCACGGCCGGGCCCCTTTTTGTCGCCGTCAGCCTGTCATTTACGGGCAAAATCGCGGCTTTAACACTCGAAGGGGTCGACGCCGGGTTCTCGTGCTATTTTTACCCGCTCGGCGTCATTGCCCTGCAGACGCTTTGCTTTGCGGCCATTTATAAATTCGTTCCGTACTGCCTCGTACGGTTTCGCGATGCGCTTTTCGGGGGCTTGATCGTCTCGGTTGTCGGCCTTGTTGTCAAGCGCATCTTTGCCTATTACGTGTCGGTGGGAACGTTTTCCAATATCTACGGAGCATTTGCGGCCTTGCCGGTTTTCGTCCTCTGGATTTATGTCGCCTGGTACCTGTTTTTTGCCGGAGCGGCCATTACGGCCGTCATTCCGCAGCTTTTCTGCCGGCGTTGTGTGGACCACAGCAAGCCGGGCAATGACTTTTTCACCGCCTTGGCGTTTTTAAAGATTTTCGCGGATTTGGAAAAAGACAATCGGACGCCGATTTGTACACTCACGCAACTGACGCGCCTGACAGATACCCCTCAGCAGGATGTCCGTCGCGTCTTGGAGGGTTTATCGGCAATTAATTACGTCAAAGCGCTTTCCGGAATTGAAAAGCAAGAACGTTGGGTTTTCGTGGCCGATGTGAGGAAAGCAACGCTTCTGCCGGTGTTTCGCGCCTTTGTTTTAGACGACAGTAACGCTCTTGTGAGCGATGTGGCGGCCCCGGCTGCGCTTTGGACGGAAAAGCTCAAACACACCGAAGCGTTGAGTGCAACGCTTCAAACGGTATTTTCGTGGAAAAAAGTATGACTTTTGAGAGAATTTTGGCCTTGGATACGGCAACGGAAACCGTGTCGGTGGCGCTTTTAGACGGCCCCCGCCGTTTTTATCAATCCGATGCGCAGTACAACCGGCATTCCGAGCAGATTCTGCCCTTTGTCGATACGGTCTTAAAGAAAAGCGGCTTGACGCTCAGGGACATCGATGCCATTGCGTTCGGAGCGGGGCCGGGCGCTTTTACGGGACTACGCGTGGCATGCGGGGTGGCTCAGGGGCTCGGATGGGCGACCGAAAAACCCCTGGTGGCCGTTTCAAATCTGGAAGCCGTTGCCGTCAAGGATCAATTCGAAGGTCGCATTCTTGTCGCTCTCGATGCTCGCATGAAAGAGTGTTACGTCGCTGCCTACGAAGTTAAGGGCCGTTTTCTTTGCTCAACGCTTTTAGAGGCCCTCGTCGCTAAGCCCGAGGACTTGGGGGCCTTGTGTGAGAGAATCGGGGCAACAGCCGTCTCGGGTGATGCCTTCAATCGATATGCCGATTGCATTGACCTTCCCGGCGGCGTGCGGGTCTTGGAGAAAAGTCCGGCTACGGCTCTTGAGATTGCCGTACTCGCGAAAAAAAGAGCGAAAGACGGCAAAACCGTCACGGCTCTTAATGCCGCACCGATTTATGTGAGAAATCGCGTGGCGCTTACTATCGATGAGCGCGCCAAAGGGGTTAAGCTTTAATGGTGATGCCGGACTTAACGTTTCGTGCCATGCAGCCGAGCGATGCCCCGGCTGTAGCCGAGCTTGCGCGGCAGGCCGATCCCTTTTCTTGGACGGTTAAGGATTTCCTTACGGCCGCAAAAGCCGGAAACATCGTGACACTCGGCTTTACAGGCGACGTTTTGGTCGGCTTTTACGTCTTACGCCTGGTACTCGATGAAAGCGAGCTCATGGACATTGCGGTCGCCCCGGCCCATCAATCCCGTGGCTTCGGACGCGCGCTTCTGACCGACGCGCTTAAAACCGCTAAACTTTCAGGCGCTCGCCTGATGCACTTGGAGGTTCGCATCGGCAATGTTCGCGCCAAGGCACTTTATGAGTCCTTCGGGTTTAAGTCCGATGCGGTGCGACGCAAGTACTACAGGACGGCAACAGGACGCGAAGATGCCGTTTTAATGACCTTGGGCTTTTGAAAAACGCATGCCGCTTACAAAGACACAAAGTGAAATTTGGCAGGCCATGGATATCGGTCCGCAGTGGCTTGAGCGCGATAAGCCCGACTCCCTCTTGTTGAACCCGAACGAGGACTTGTCGGTAGCGACCGCCCCTCGAAAAGAGTCGGTCGACAGAGCGCCGGAGCCTACCGCGCTTGCCCGAAACCCTGCCGTAACGGCAAGAGCTAAAAGCGCAGTAGAACCTAAAGACTCTCCTAAAGCACTTTCGGTTCAAGACAATGCCATCCTTCAAGAAGAAGCGAAAACCGCTTCCTGGGAAGAACTTTTTTCACTTGTTTCTCAATGCCGAGCCTGCCCCATGGCCGCCACGCGCAAACACTGCGTTTTTGCCGACGGCAAGCCGGGCTGTCCGATTGTCATTGTCGGTGAGGCACCCGGACGAGACGAAGACATCGAAGGAGTTCCGTTTGTCGGGAAAAGCGGGCAACTACTCACTCGCATCCTCGAGTGTCTGAAATGGAGGCGGGGCGTTGATGTGGCCATTGTCAATGTCTTAAAGTGCCGTCCGCCCGATAACCGGGATCCCAGGCCCGAGGAAACGGCTTGTTGCGCGGCGTTTTTGGATCGCCAGTTGGAGCTGTTAAATCCCGAAGTCTTGATTTTGATGGGGCGCTTTGCTATCGATCGCCTTCTCGGGACGGATGCGCCCGTCGGAAGACTGCGCGGGACGGCGCACTCGGTGACCGTCGCAGGTCACAAGGTGCCCGCCGTCGTTACGTACCACCCTTCGTACCTCCTTCGCAATCCCGTGGATAAAGAAAAAAGTTGGCAGGATTTTTGTTTGGCCAAGCGTCTTTTCGTCGAGGGTCGGTCATGAAGCAACTCGACTTTCACTACAATGTGATGCGCCGCACGATTTACGCCTGCAAATTGGTAAAAAAAGTGACGGGACTCGGCTTGACAGCTGCGCTGTGGTCGCGTGATGAGGCGTTTTTAAAGACGGTTTACGACGACTTATGGCGCTTTGAGGATATGGCGTTTATTGCGCACGCGTGGGCCGGATCTGCGACTCAAAGCGAAAGCCCGGTCGTTTTTTCAACCGACATTGCGTCTTTGACCGGTCGCGACGTCTTGGTGCTTCTTGATGACAACGTGCCGGACAATTGGCGCGAAGTTTTTGACGGATTTGATCGCGTGGTCGATATCGTCGGGAAAAGTCCGGAGGAGCTTACGGCCTCGCGCGCCCGTTACCGTCTTTATAAAGCCTCGGGAGTCCCGCTTAAGGCCTACGATAGGAGTAAGTCAGCATGACGGAGACAACGTCGACAGTGCTCACACAAGAAGTTCCCTACAACTGGGACGAGTTAAAAAGTCTTGCTACAAAAAGAACCGAGTCGGTTGTCCGCGTCCCGATTCCTGAGGCGCCGACACGAGACAAGGTGCCGGGTATCCCCCGTCGGGAGCCTCCTGCAACCGTTGTGCGAGAGGGCGCAAAGACTCTTTCTTCTTCGGAGGAATCGAAGCCTACGCCATTTACACAGGCACAAAAGGAAGCGTTGATCGCCGATATAAGTCGCAAGGTCTCCGAGCAGCTTTTCGAAGAAATTGATTTGGTGGTCGAACTTGCACTAAAGAAAACGCGCGCCCATTTGAAGGCCGATATTCAAAAGGCCGTTGCCATTAACGTCACGCGCTGCGTGCGTGAGGTCGTGGAAAAAGAAAAGGCTCTGTAGTCAGACCACGAGCGCCACGGCACCGAGTGCAAAAAACAGGACGGCACAGACAATGTGAATCAGCCGAATCGGAAGCTTTTTGGCAAGAGTATCGCCTAAAAAGACCGCCGGTACGTCGGCAATGAGCATGCCGAGTGTGGTTCCGAAGACAACAGCGGGGGCGTTGCCGTAGTGGGCGGCAAGGCCGACGGTGGCCATTTGCGTTTTGTCACCCATTTCCGCGAGAAAGAACGTCACGAGGGTAATGCCGAATACGCCGAAGCGTTGCAAGGCCGGGTTATCCAAAAGCCCGCCGTCTTCTTTATCGGGAATGAGCATCCAGACGGCCACGGTCCAAAAACCTCCGACCAAAAGGATTTTGAGTGTTGTCGCTCCGAGAACCGTTGTAATCCAAGCGCCGAGCGCTCCGGCAAAGCCGTGGTTTAAAAGCGTAGCAACAAAAATCCCGAGCACAATCGGGACGGATCTGTGGAATCGGGCAGCAAGAAGAAACGCCAAGAGCTGTGTCTTATCGCCCATTTCCGCTAACACGACGGAAAGGGTGCTGACAAACATCGACTCGAACATAAAGGGCTTTCTTCAGTCGCTTCCCGAGGTGCGATTGATTTGCTCTTCGCGGCGATTGCGCGCATAAGTTGCTTTGCAGATCGCGTCTTTAAAGGCTGAAATGACGGTTAAATATCCCGTGGCGTCGCGTTTACCGAAAACGGCCGACCCGGCCACGATGACGTTGGCACCGGCCAGGACAATCTGACCGACGTTTTGCGGATTGATGCCGCCGTCCACTTCAAGAAGAATTTCGTGACCCGTGGTGCTGTAGTGGTTTTCAAGGAGTTCGCGAACCGCGGCAATCTTAGAAAGAGAGGCCTCGATAAAGGACTGACCGCCGAAACCCGGATTCACACTCATAATGAGAACAAGGTCGACCTTGTCAATCACGTACCGAAGAGTATCGATCGGCGTTGCCGGATTAAAGGCGAGGCCGGCCTTGGCACCGGTTTCGCGAATCACCGAAAGCGTACGATCTAAGTGCTTTGTCGCTTCGGCGTGAATCGTGACGTAGTCGGCTCCGGCCTTGGCAAAAAGCGTAGCCGCCGCATCGGTCGGTTCGACCATCAGATGCGCATCAATCGGTGCGGTTGTTCTCTTGCGCAGGCTCTTTAAGACGCCCGGTCCAATTGTCAGATTCGGCACGAAGTGGTTGTCCATGGCATCGAAATGAATCCAATCGGCCCCGGCCCGTACGACTGAATCAACCTCGTTTCCGAGTTCGGCAAAATCGGCTGAGAGAATCGAGGGGGCAATGAGCACGGGGGGATTGTAGATAGCCATGGCGTAAAGTCCTTAGTGATTTTGTTCGAGAACGAACTGTGGCGAAAGTATAGGCATTCTGCTCGATCTTTGCGGTACTATATGTCCTTTCAAATCCACAGTAAAGGTTATCGGACATGTCGACAATCGTTCAAAAGTACGGCGGAACCTCCATGGGGTCGACCGACCGCATTAAGAATGTCGCGCGCCGTGTGGCCAAATGGCACCGTGCCGGGCACAGGATGGTCGTGGTCGTTTCAGCGATGAGCGGAGAGACCAACCGCTTGATTGCTCTGGCTAAGGAAATAATGCCTAACCCCGACCCACGAGAACTCGACGTCATCGCGAGCACAGGCGAGCAAGTCAGTATCGGACTGCTTGCGATGGCCTTAAAGGCCATCGGCATCGAAGCCGTGAGTTACAACGGCACCCAAGTGGGCATGCATACGGATTCGGCCTACACGAAGGCGCGCATCGAAAGCATCGATGCAGGTCCGATTAAAAGTGCATTGGATGCCGGAAAGGTCGTCATCGTCGCGGGCTTTCAGGGCCAGGACTCCGAAGGAAACGTCACGACCCTCGGTCGCGGCGGGTCGGATACATCGGCCGTGGCGCTTGCCGTCGCGCTTCATGCCGACGAGTGCCTGATTTACACCGATGTGGACGGCGTTTATACAACCGATCCTCGCATTGAACCGAAGGCGCGTCGCCTGCGTGTCGTAAGTTCCGAAGAGATGCTCGAGCTCGCGAGCTTAGGGTCCAAAGTCCTTCAGACGCGCAGCGTTGAATTTGCCGACAAGTACAAGATGCCGATTCGGGTTTTGTCAAGTTTAACCGACCCCGATATGCCGCTCAGTGAGGAAGAAAACTCCGGCACGTTAATTACCGTCAATGAGAATCAGACTATGGAAAAACCGCTTATTTCCGGCATTGCCTTTACCAAAGCCGAAGCCAAAATTACCTTGATTAAGGTTCCGAATATTCCGGGTGTCGCCTATAAGATTTTGGGCCCGATCGAACACCACAATATCGATATCGATATGATTGTTCAGAACGTCGGCTTGGACGGGACAACGGACTTTTCCTTCCTGTTGCCGCGCTCGGATTTGGATAATGTCTTAAAGATTATTCGTGAGGAAATCTATCCGCAAACGGGCGAGCTTGATGTGCATACCTCGACCTCGGTGGCCAAGGTCAGCGTCGTCGGCGTCGGCATGCGCACGCATGCGAACGTCGCGAGTACTGCTTTCGAGGCCCTGGCGAAAGAAGGTATCAACATTTTGATGATCGGTACATCGGAAATTAAATTGAGTGTCGTCATCGAGGATAAGTACATGGAGCTTGCCGTTCGAGCCTTGCACGAGGCTTTCGGCTTGGATAAATAAGCTTTCCGACTGACAAAAACGTATGCCCGCATCGGAGTAATTCCCTTGCGGGCATCCTTTTTTGCACTTTTGCCCCATAAAAAGCTTAAAGCTTCGGTGCCTCTTTTTTGATCGTGAAGGCGTGTAGTATTGCTTTCGGACAATTTCTATGAGGTAGGGACCTATGATGACGTTCGATGACTACTGTAGCGAGATGTGCCGGTTACGCCGAGCGATTCACCGTCGCCCCGAAGAAGGGTGGACCGAGTTTGAAACGACTTGGCGTGTTTTTTCATTTATAGATCGCCTCGGAGGGTTTACCCTCAAAGTCGGGCAAGAAGTTGTTAATCCGGAGTATGTGTTGGGGCGAGATGAAGTCAAAGTCACAAAGAGTGAGGAACGAGCCCTGGAGCACGGCGTTCCCGAAGCTTTCTTAGCGCGCTTAGGGGGCTTGACCGGGGTCGTGGCCGAGCTCGATACGGGAAGGGCGGGACCTGCCGTTGCGTTTCGTTTTGATATGGACTGCGTTCAGGTGGGCGAGTCCAAGGACCCCGAACACGTTCCCGTCGCATTAGGGTTTGCTTCCGAGCGCGAAGGTCTCATGCACGCCTGCGGCCATGACGGCCATACGGCCACGGGCCTGGGGCTTGCACATTGGTTGGCCGATTGTCGTAAATTGCTTTGCGGGCGCGTACGTCTGATTTTTCAGCCGGCCGAGGAGGGCACGCGCGGTGCGACGGCCATGGCCGAGGCCGGTGTTGTCGATAACCTCAATTGGTTCTTCGGCGCGCACGTCGGATGCGATTGCGCCCCGGGAGAAGTCGGAATTATTCAAAAAGGGTTCCTGGCCACAACCAAAATCGACATTGCCTTTACCGGGAAGGCTTCGCATGCCGGTTCCGATCCGGAAAAAGGACGCAGTGCTCTGATGGCAGCCGCTGCCTGCTCGCTCATGATGCAAGGCATCAGTCGGCATCGCGAAGGAAGCACGCGCGTGGCTGTCGGGACACTCCACGCCGGAGAGGGGCGCAACATCACGCCTGTGCATGCCGTTATTCAAGCGGAAGTGCGAGGGGCCACGGGAAGCATCAACGACTGGATGACCGAGCGCGTCCGGAGCATCGTGCGCGGTGTATCCGAGGCCTATGAAGTGCAAGGAAAGATGGTCAAAGCGGGCGAAGCGTGTGACATGATTTCGGATAAAGAGGCCTGTGACCTTGTTGCCGATACGGCCCGAGCTATTAGCGGCATTACGGTCAAACTCCTTAAAACCGAAGACGGCAGTGAAGACTGTTCCGTTTTAATGCGGCGCGCGCAGAAAACGGGGGCCAAGGCTGCCTTTTTCCTTTACGGTTGCAAGCACAACGGGCACCATCGGTCTGATTTCGATATTCAGGACGAAAAGACACTACCTGTTGCCTTTTCTCTGATGACGGGTATTGTGACAAGGCTTAACGGCCGGGTTTAATTGCGGTTATAAAGCCCCAAAAGCGAACCCCCTTTCCGATTCGGTCAGGGGGGTATTCTTCTGCAACACGTCTAGCGCTGCGAGTGCACGTCCCCATACAGGCTTTCGATTTCATCGGCGTATTTGGCGTAAATGACGCGACGCTTGAGTTTTAACGTCGGCGTGAGCATGCCGTTTTCGATGGTCCAGGCCTCGGGAATAATCCGCACGTTTCGCGGAATTCCGTAGTTCGGAAAGCTGGCCGTGGCGGCTCTGATGCGACGGAGCACGGCGTTACGTAGGTCGCGATTTAAAAGCGTTGTCGGGTCCTTGGGATTTAGACCGAGGGATCGGGCAAAGTGCGGCCAGAGTTCCGGATTCATGACAACGAGAGCGGACACATACGGGCGGTTATCACCCACAACCATGGACTGCAAAAAAAGAGAGTCGGCTTGAATGGCGTTTTCCAGGTCGGCCGGCGGAACTTTTTCGCCGGTACTCGTGACGATGATTTCCTTAATACGCCCCTTAAGACGGATGTCGCCGTCTTCGTAAATGTCGGCCTGATCGCCCGTTTTTAGCCATCCGTCTTCGGTAAACATCGCGGCCGTTTCTTTGGGTTTTTTCCAGTAACCCTTCATCACAATCGGGCCCTTGACCTGCAACTCGTCGTTGTCGCCGAGCCGTACCTGAATGTTATTGAGTGCAATACCCACGGTCGACGGATGGTTCTTCCCGCAGGGATTGACGGAAATAATCGGGCTTGTTTCGGTCATGCCGTACCCTTGGTGAATATCAATCCCCAAGCCTAAGAAAAACTTAGCCACGGCCGGGCTCAATGCCGCGCCGCCTGCGATAAATAGGCGCGGACGGCCCCCGAAAATGTTGCGGACTGTTTGGGCGACGAATTTATCCAAAAAAGAGAAAACAAAGGGATCTAAAAGTTCGCTGACGGTAAAAGGCGAGGGTAGGCCGTTTGCCCGGCAAAATTTCCGATAGCCGACGTTGACGGCCCAACGCATGAGAAAACGCACGGCCGGAGACTTTAACGTCAGGCGGTCTTGCACTTTGGCGTAAATCTTCTCGTAAATGCGCGGCACACTCATCATGACCGTCGGCCGGACTAACCGCATGTCGTCTTGAATAAGACCGATATTGCGGTTAAAAGCCACAAGGTTCCCGAGCCCCAAGGCAACGTAATAGGTCGTCGTACGCTCAAATGTATGGGAAAGCGGCAAAAACGAGAGCCACGTATCATCGACTTCCGGCCAAATCACCGTCAAAACGCCCGTGACATTGGCCAAAATCGCTCGGTGCGTGAGCATGACGCCCTTGGGATTGCCCGTTGTGCCCGAGGTGTACACGATGGCGGCAAGGTCTTCGGGTTCGGGGCCGACAGGAAGTTTCGAGCCCGCGCCGCTTGCAAGCCACGCGTCGATGTTGGTGACGTGAACGTTGCCGTCCGTGTACGGTTCCGTGCCTTCGTCCGTGATAATGACATGCTCTAAGGTCGGTAAAGCCCCCGTGGTACGAATGCCTTTCCACTTTAAGAGACGATTGGTAAAAAGAACGCGCGCACCCGAGTCATTGAGAATAAAGGCAGAAGAGCCCGGGGTATCGATGGCATGGAGCGGTACGGGGACAAGCGAACAGGCAAGAGCAGCCTGGTCGAACAAAATGGCGTCTACGCAATTGGGTAGCAACATAGCCACACGGTCGCCGCGCGTCAAGCCCATGGCGGCAAAGGCGTGCTTCCAGGCATCAACCTTCTCGATGACCTCTCGGACCGTTAAGACAATCCAGTCCTTCGTTAAGTTGTCGTAGTACTTGTAAATCGGCGTATTCGGGCGCCGATCGGCGTGGTGTGTCAAAAGTTCCGGGAGTGTGCGCAAAACCGATAGCTCGGCAATGCGCTCTTTAATTGTGTCTTTCGTGTCCGTTTTGTTTGTCATCGCCCAAGCTCTGCCATCATGGTTTTTTGTTTTTCGGGAGTTTCCCCGTCGCCGAAATTCTACAGTGAATTTTTATTCAGCGCCGACAAAACGCCATCAATCCGTTCGGATGAGAGGAATGTCTCGGAGAAAGACCTCCTGATAATCAACTCGATAAAATACCGAGTAAAAAGGAGCCTTTCTATGCGCATCGTTTCGATTCAATCGGCGGAAAACGCGAACGTCAAGCGTTGGAAAAAGCTATCGGAAAACGCTCGAGCCGTCGGAAAGTTCGGCCTGACCCTGGCCGAAGGTGCACACCTAGCGCAAACGGCTCTTGAAAAAGGTGCCGAGGTGTGTTCAGTGATGCTACGCGAGGGTGAGGTCAGTGCAGAAGCAAAAGCGCTTTTTGCAGCCTACGAGGCCCTCGGAAGTGTTTCTCTTTTTACGCTGAAAGAGTCTCTTTTTGAAGCCGTTTCGCCCGTTAAACACGGGGTCGGCATTTGTGTTGAACTAGCCGTCCCGAAGACGGAGCTTCCCGAAGCGGCGCTTTGTGATGATGCCGTGTATTTGGACGGCGTGCAAGATGCGGGAAACGTGGGCACGATATTGCGCACGGCTCTTGCCTCGGGCGTGCGCTATGCCGCTCTTTCGCCTAAGACCTCGCGCGTATGGACACCTAAGGTTTTGCGTGCTGCGATGGGAGCGCACTTTTCGATGACGCTCTTTGAGGATGTTGCGCCCCGAGATCTGGCAAGGATTTTTTCTTCCCGACGCCTTGCAGCCGATGCACGCGGAGGTTCGGACCTATTTAAATCGAAAGGTTGGGAGAAAAGTCCGACGGTCTGGATGTTCGGAGCCGAGGGGCCGGGGCTTACCGATGAAGCGCTTTCCGTGAGCCGTGAGCGGTTTTTGATTCCGATTGAAAGCGACTGCGAGTCCCTGAATGTCGCCGCCGCTGCCGCCGTGTGTCTTTTCGAGCAAAAAAGACGGCGCCTGATCTGTAAATCGAATGGATAAAAGCGCTTTATGGGCTTTCTTCCACATTACTCGCCGCCGTTGAAACGCTTGGCTTGATCGGGGGGAAGGAATTAGAGTTTTCGGGTACCGGCCAAATAAAGAGGGAATCGGCTTTCCTCGCGTCTATCTCAAAGAAAAACGCCGGCGACAAGCCGGCGTCTTTACTTACCCGAGTAAGAACAAATCAGATGGCATCCTTGAAGGACTTGCCCGGCTTGAACTTGGGCAACTTGGAAGCCTTAATCTTGATGGCTTCGCCGGTCTGAGGATTGCGACCCGTGCGGGCAGAGCGCTTAGCAACGCAGAATGTGCCGAAGCCGATCAACTGGACTTCGCCGCCTTTTTTCAAGGTCTTCTTCGTTGTTTCGATAAAAGCCTTCAAAGCAGCTTCAGCCTTTGTCTTGGGAAGGTCGGCCTGTTTGGCAATCGCTTCAACCATTTCACTTTTGTTCATTCATGTTCTCCTTGGAGCAGATAGGCCCTCGTTTTTTCCCCGAGGGAGTTAGTAACTTACTCGGATAATATCCGTTTTACGGCGATTTTCCTAGTCTTTTTAGTCAATTTCGCTTAAAGAGGCAGAGAAACACAGATTTTTTTCGGCCGAAGCGCTCCGTGTGCCGTAATCGGAGTCACTGGCTTCCTAAAAAAAACAAGAAAGAATATCGATGAATCCGTCAACACGAGACGGGGCAAAGTCTGTAACCTGAGTTGAGTTTCTAAATTGATTCTGGTGGCAATACTTGCAATGGAAATTGCACTTTAAACCCAATTGAATGTAAAGCGTCCCGATGCTCTGAAAATCGATGGCATAGGTATCAGACTGACGAGCATAGTCACGCTTAGGAAGATCCTCAAAAAAGACTTTCCCTGTTTCGGCATCCGTGAATTGATTCGTGGTGTTTTCGTACCAGATGACCTTTTCTTTCCCGTCCGATAACACTTCCAAATTAAAGAGCATGAAAGAACTCCTTTAGTTCTTGTCAGCAACAATCGGAATGGAACGAGTCTCAAGACTCAAGTTCTTTGTCTTGGCGATGCAAAACCCTGAGCAAAAACCCGGATTGTGTTTGTTGCACGCACGGCACTTCTCGGACTCACCGTGTTCACGCCACCAAGCGTAATACCGAGAAGAAAGCTCGACCAAAGCCGTGTCATAGTTCGTGTAGTCTCGCCAGTCGTTAAGGCGAATGAAATTGGCACTGGAACACCAAATGACGGAATGATCGACGAGAACGTCAAACGGCATTCCGTTTTCCGGACTGCATCGTTCGATTTTGAAACGAACCCCCATATTCCGGCAGGCATCGAGAAAGTCCGAGTTCAACTCGCACAAGTTCACGGGGCAATCAAAACCGTACTCAAGGATTTGGGTCGGCGCTAAAGAATTCACAAACTCCACCAAGTCTTGCGTGAAGTTGTAGATGTGAAATCCGGTTGAGTTCGTCGGGTTCGGACATAACGGAGCCAAACGCACATGAAAGCCGAGGATATTTCCGCGGACTTCTTTGTAAACCTGAGCGCATTTTTCAATGCGGATGCGTGACTTTTCAATTTCTTTTTGGCCGGGAAGAAGTGTTGTGCTAAATCCCAAGGATAGCTTCGTCTTGCAAAGCAATCGAAGATTGCGCATGAAAATCTCTTCTTGCGAAGCCGGGTAATCTGTGTTGATTAAAAAACTCACGACATTGGGCTTGTCGCACGAGAGCCTGTCGTAGATACGATCAAAGAGCGGTTCCTCCACGGAAATGTTGGAGATAAAGACAATCTTCTTTTTTGCTTTCTCGGCAATATCGAGCAATTCCGGCAACTTGGAATAAAGCAGAGGTTCACCGCCAAGGAGTTTTAAGGTTTTATTTCGCTTTCCGACCCACGTACAAAGTTTCTCAAACTCTTCCAAGGGCATTTCTCGAACGGATTCATCGGTAAAGGCATTGGCCTTCTTGGATAAATACCAATCTTTTTGAAAGCAGTAAGCGCATCGACGGTTGCACGCATTAGTGATGGAAAGATTCACGGAAAGCTCTTCTTTGGATTGAATGTCTAACAACATTAACGAGGAAGAGATGCTGACTATCCGATTTTCACCCTAAGTTAGGGTGAAACCTTGCACGTTCCTCCCGACGACTTAAGTCGCGGGCTTTCCGTGCATTTGTTGTAAAACCTAGGAGAAAGGAGGAGATCGTCGTATCATGCAAAGCAAGAGAAGTAGTGGCGTTGCGAACCATAAGAGAGGTCGAGATGCAAGAAAGAATGATGTTGTTGTATGGCGATGAAGGCAAAGGTCCGAAAGTTCAAGTTCTTGTACAAGATGAAACCATCTGGCTCACGCAGAAACAAATTGCAGAACTTTTTGAAGTTCAAATTCCTGCGGTTAGCAAACACCTAAAGAACATTTTCGATGAGAAGGAGTTGGTAAAAAATGAGGTTGTTTCCAAATTGGAAATAACCACTCAACATGGCGCAATACAAGGGAAGGTACAAACAAGAGAAGCAAACTTTTATAACCTTGATGCAATCATTGCTGTCGGTTATCGAGTTAACAGCAAACAAGCGACAGCCTTCCGCATCTGGGCAACCAAAGTCCTAAAAGAATACATCATCAAAGGTTTCGCTCTTGACGATGCAAGGCTTAAGCAAGCCAAAACTCTCACAGGAAAAGATTATTTCAGGGAGTTACTCTTAATGGCGACTTCCTCAACATACCGCTCTTCATGGTCGATGAAGCAAGGCGCTTGATGCTGTTGGCTTTGGAAAAACAGAAAGCGACCTTTTCGACCAACACGACTTAGTGAGGGCGTATTTCACACTTCAGAAAAAAAGAAACCCAGACGTCGTCAGACTATCTGGGGAACTCTTTTGGCGGAAGGGGAGAGATTCGAACTCTCGGTACCCGATTGGATACGCCGCCTTTCCAGGGCGGTACATTAAACCACTCTGCCACCCTTCCGTTTAGGGGCCTCGTTTGACAAAGGAAGATAAGGTTCTTTCGCTTCCTTCGTTTCAGGCTTTCGCCCGACGCGAGATGGCGGATTATAAACAAACCGCTAGAGTTTTGTCACGAGAATTTGATCAATTCGATTGGCTTCGACATTGACGACTTCAAAGCGATAGCCGCCCCAGTCGACTTTGTCCGTGCGCTTGGGAATCTTGCGAAGCATGTACATCATGAAGCCGGCCATGGTTTCATAACTCGTGCTTTCGGGCATCTTTTGCAGATTCAGTTCCGCCATCATGTCGACAATGGGCGTTGCGCCGTCAACAAGCCAACTTGTGGCATCGCGCTTGACGATCTGCTGCTCATCGGGGATGGCCACCAAGTCGCCCATCACCGAACTCATCACGTCGCTTAACGTAATGACGCCGACAACAAGGGCATATTCGTTTAAGACAACGGCAAAGTCCGAACGCGTGCGTTGGAATAGTTCCAAGACTTCCGAGAGCGACAGGGTATCGGGAATAACCTGTACGGGCTTTAAAAGCGCCTTATCGGTAAACGAGATAGCTTTGTCTTCAAGTAGATAGCGCAAAAGGGTCGCACTTTCCACATACCCGATGACGTGGTCCAAGTTCTTGTCGCAAACGAGGAAGTGATTTAAGGGCGATTCGGAGACGACCTTTAAGATTGTTTCTTTAGTCGAATCGAGTGTGAAGTACACAACCGACTCACGTGCGGTCATTGCGGCCGGCACGAGGCGGTTTTCAAGACTGAACACATTCTGGATGACGGCTTGTTCTTCCGGGGCAATGACGCCTTCTTCGGTACCGGCCACGATGCTTGCCATGATGTCTTCACTGGTGATTTTGTCATCGCGTTCGATATTCAGTCCGAACAGGCGAATCACAACGAGAGAGACATTTTCCAAGACCCAAACAAAGGGACTTAATACAACGAGTAAGAGGCGCATCGGCGCCTGGCAAACGAGAATGATTTTTTCCGGGTGCGCAAACGAAAGGCGCTTGGGGATAAGGTCCGAGAAAACAACGAGAGCAAACGTGACCAGGATAAACGAGGTGCACGAGCCGATCGTGTCGGCAGTGTCGGGCGTAAGGCCGAGACTTTTCAGCGGCCAGGCAATGTACGGAGAGAATAAGTCTTCACCGATAAAGCCGCTGATAATCGCACACATGTTGATGCCGATTTGGACGACGGTGACAAAATGCCCGGGGTGCTCTTTAAATTGCAAAACGGTACGTGCGCGTTTGTCGCCGTGCTCGGCAAGAACCTGAAGGCGCACTTTTGTGGAGGCGGCAAGTGAAATTTCCGACATGGAAAGAAAGCCGCTGATGAGAATAATGACGATTAAAAGAAGAACTTGTGACGTAATACTCATAGGCAAAACATTAGTCGCTGTTACTAACAGTCAATTTTATCACAAGAATCAGAAAAAATCCATATAAAACAGGTATTAGCAGAAATATCTAGTGGGTTCGAAGTCAAAAAAAAGCGTTTTCTGGGCTACAGGCCTTTTCGGAATTCAAAAAGGTTTTTACGAATTAAAAATGTGAGCTCGGTCCCCCGAACTCGAGCACTTCGCCGCTTCGTTTTATCCCGAAGTGATTCCCTCTGTTTTTATTAAATATTTTTATTCTTTTTCTATGGTTTTCTTTGCGGATTTCTATGTGTTAACTTGCGTAAATACGCAGGTGTAAACGAGTCGACTTCAGATAAAATTTACTGATTGTTACGACGAGGGCACGCATGCTAAATCTTGGCGTTGACTTGGGGTCGACAACAGTGAAATTTGTCCTACTTGATCAAGAGGGCAAGTTGCTTTCGCGTCGTTACACGCGCCATCGGAGCAATGTGCTGGGAACCCTGATTGACATTCTCCGGCCGATTGCCGAGATTCCCGGCGCGCTTCGCGTGGTTTTCTCCGGTTCCGGTGCTTTGGGACTGGCTAAAGCGCTCGGCATCGGCTTTATTCAGGAAGTCGTTTCCGACAGACTCTATTTAAAGTCCGTTGCTCCCGAGGCGGACGTTGCCGTCGAACTCGGCGGTGAAGATGCCAAGCTTCTTTATCTGACAGACGGTATCGAGCTCAGGATGAACGAGGCCTGTGCAGGCGGTACCGGTGCCTTTATCGATCAGATGGCCGTGCTCCTTAATACCGATGCAGCCGGCATGAATGACTTGGCCTCACAAGCTGCGGCAAGCCACCCGATTGCCTCGCGTTGCGGTGTTTTTGCTAAAACCGATTTGGTCTCGTTACTCAATTCCGGAGTTTCCCGTGAGGACATCGCTCGGTCGGTTTTCGATGCCGTTGCCGAGCAAACGTTAAGCGGCCTTGCGTGCGGGCGCCCCGTAACCGGGCATGTGGCTTTCCTCGGCGGCCCCTTGGCCTTTCTTTCCGAGCTGCGGGAGGCTTTCAAACGGCGCTTAAGGGCTCCGGGAACGGTGTTTGTCGAGTTAACCGATACGCAGTACGCTGTGGCAACCGGGGCGGCCCGTGAAGCCGTAAGGCGCCAAGCGGTCGATTTTCCGACACTTCACGCGTTTGTCGAGCAACTTAAAGCCAATCCGGTCAAACAATCGGTTCCGACGCTCTCTCCGCTTTTTGCCGATCAGACTCAAAAAGAAGCCTTTAAAGCCCGGCACGCCGCAGATACGGTGGCCGAACGCGAGATCGGTCAGGCTTCCGGTCCCCTTTACCTCGGTGTCGACTTAGGCAGTGCCACTGTCAAAGGCGTTGTCATCGATGAGAAAGGACGTCTTGTCTTTCAATGGTACGAAAATAACGAAGGCCATCCGTTAGAGCGGCTTTTCACGCAAATGCACGCCCTTTTGGATGCGCTTCCCGAGAAGGCCTTCATTAAAAGTGTCTGTACGACAGGGTACGGGGCGGATCTCGCGCAAGCGGCGCTTGCCGCGCCTTTTACCGAAGTAGAAACGCTGGCCCACGTAAGAGCGGCGGCTGCCTTTAATCCTGCGGTCTCCTATGTCATCGACATCGGCGGTCAGGACATGAAGTGCATGGGCGTAAGCAACGGCCGCATTACGTCAGTCAAACTCAATGAGGCGTGCTCTTCGGGGTGCGGATCCTTTTTGCAGACCTTTGCCGGGCAATTAAAGTTGACGCTCCCCGAATTCGTTGCTGCTGCCGAGCGTTCGCGCCGCCCGTGTGACCTCGGGACGCGTTGCACGGTTTTCATGACCTCGATGGTGCGCCAAGCCCAAAGAGCCGGGGCGCCGCTCGAAGACATTGCGGCCGGTCTTTGTCGCTCCGTCGTGCGCAATGCGCTTTACAAAGTCCTTCGCATGCATAGTCCCGAAGAGCTCGGAGACAACGTAGTCGTGCAGGGAGGAACGTTTTTAAACAACGCAGTTTTGCGTTCGTTTGAAGAGGAGACGGGTCTTAATGTCACGCGTCCCTCGATTGCCGGTCTCATGGGGGCCTATGGGGCCGCTCTCATTGCCAGGGAGCGCAGCGCGCAGACCGATAAGGCCATGCCGCTCGTTACGAAAAATTTAACGTGTCAAGGCATCATTCGCCGGGCTTTTCGTTGTCGCGGGTGCTCGAACCATTGCGCCTTGGAACTTAATCGTTTTCCGAACGGTGCCAAGCACATATCGGGCAATCGTTGCGACTTTGCCGTTCATTCGCTCGGGGGCCGTAAGAAGCTCAGTCAAGGGTATGTCGCCCGTAAGCTTAATCTCCTTTTTAACCGTCCGGTTTTGCAAGCAAGCGAAGCAAAACGAGGAACGATCGGCATTGCGCGTGTTTTGAATATTTACGAACACTATCCGTATTGGAATGCGCTTTTTACGGCACTCGGCTTTGCCGTTGTGCTCTCGGACCCGACAGACAAGGGGACGCTGGCGGCGGCAATGGGAACGATTCCGTCGCAGAGTCTTTGTTTTCCGGCAAAACTTGCGCACGGGCACGTCGTGCGTCTTGCCGAGCAGGGCGTTAAAACCGTTTGGCTCCCGTGTATTCCGCGCGAAGGACAGGCATTTCCCGAGGCCTGCGAACGCTATGCTTGCCCGATTGTGGCCGGATACCCCGAGGCGTTGCGCCTGAATACGGAGGGTGCTTTTCCCGACGTGCGCCTTTTGACCCCTTTTTTGGATTTAACAAAAGATGCCACAGTCGAGCGCGCCGTCAGTAAGGCATTTCCGACCATCGGCTCTTCGGACATTAAGAGGGCCGTTGCGCTTGCAAAGTCCGCTCAGGAGAGCTACGAGGCCGATCTCACGGTACTCGGTCAGTCCGTTCTTCGTGAAAATTCCCTCACTCAACGTCCCTTGGTGATTTTGGCCGGTCACCCGTACCACATGGATCCGGTGATTTCCAACGGCATTCCGGCCCTCATAGAATCGATGGGAGCGGACATCGTCACGGAAGATGCCGTCAGTTCCCTGGTCGGAACTCCTCCCGTGACCGATGTCGTGAACCAGTGGACCTTCCACAGTCGCCTGTATCGGGCCGCAAAGCTTGCAACCGAACGGGAGAACACGGAACTTGTGCAACTTGTCAGTTTCGGGTGCGGTCTCGACGCCATTACCAGCGAAGAGGTTTGTCGCATTCTCGCGAGGGCCGGAAAGCTTTACACGCAGCTAAAAATCGATGAAGGCGACACTTTGGGCTCGGCGCGCATTCGTATTCGTTCTCTTTTGGCTGCGCTCGGGGAGAGAAATCGGCATGCGGTCAGTTCGGCCCGCCGTATTGCCGAAAAGCCGATTCACTTCGTGCGCTCGAGTGCTTTAAAGAAAAACGAACATGAGGCCACTCGAAAGGGAGGCTCTCACACGCTCTTTGCTCCGCAAATGGCGCCGATTCATTTCCCGATTTTGGCCGCAACCCTCAAAAGCCTCGGTTGGAACGTCAAGCTCCTTGATGAGACAAACGAGCAGGCTCTGGAACTCGGGTTAAAACACGTCAATAACGATGCGTGCTATCCGGCACTTGTTGTTATCGGGCAGCTTTTAAACGCCGTTCTTTACGACCCAGACTTTAATAAAGACCGCGATGCGGTACTTCTTGCGCAAACCTGCGGCCCGTGTCGCGCGAGTAACTACACGACGCTCATGCGCTGGGCATTGGAAGATGTCGGATGCGGAAATGTTCCTGTTGTTTCGCTTTCTGCCGGTCAGATCGGTACCGAGTCACTCAACCTCGGGTTTCTCGGCGTACGCCGTTTGATGACGGCCGTCATCTGCGGTGACTTTTTGCAGCGCTTGACGTTTTACGGACGCGCTTACGAAGTTAAACCCGGAAGCTCCGAGGGGTTCCTGGCCCGGTGGCAAACACGGTTTGCCGAGAAATTGCCTTCCGGGGGCCGTGCCTTGAGGGCGGCACTGCTTGAAGCGCGTCGCGACTTTGAAACCATTGAGCTATCCGTTGTGATTAAGCCTCGTGTCGGTATCGTCGGTGAGATTCTTTTAAAGTATCACCCGTGGGCTAATCGTCAAATCGTCAATCGGATTCTTGCCGAAGGGGCTGTCCCGGTTTTGGGCGACTTGGCGATGTTCTTTCACTATTGTCTTACCGACTACATTTGGAGAGCCAAGCAAATGGGAGGGCCGTTTGCCAAGGGTCTGATGTGTACGGCTCTTTTAAGGTACTTTGAAAGCTATCGAGCGATTTTCCGCGAGGCACTTTGCGGGCTTGGTGTCGGCGCAGTCAGTACGACGCAAGAACTCGTCGATACGATGAATCATCTCGTGAGCCTCGGGCAGCAAGCCGGCGAAGGATGGCTTTTAACTGCCGAGATGACCGAATTTATCAAGAACGGCATCCCCAATGTCCTTTGCCTGCAGCCTTTCGGGTGTCTGCCGAACCACGTCACCGGGAAAGGCGTTATCCGTAAGCTCCGCGAGCTTTATGCCGATGCGAATTTGTGCGCAATCGACTTTGAACCGGGAACCTCGGAAACCAATGTCGATAACCGCTTAAAGCTCTTTTTGGCGCAAGCCTTTGAAAACGCCGCCGCTCATCACGCCTGACCGGTCTTTTTCTTGCAATCGGTATCGGTAGGGGATTTTTCTTTTTCCGCTCTTACCTTTTCGGAGTGATAGCCCCGCGGCCTCGCTTTATTTCCTCACGGCGCGCTCGGCTTTTGGCTTGTAAGAGGGGGCCGGGCACCCCCTGAGATTGCGGCGCAAAGGGATTGACGGTAAGGCGCGTCTTTACGTTGATTCCGAACGAAGGATTTTGCGCATCGCCGCGTATTTCCGGATTTATCACTGTGACGGCATCGTACCGTTTTAGGGTAAAAAAGCCGAGATTTTGCGCGGATTTATCGCCCGTCCTCGCACTGATCGGAATGCGCCGTAGCCCGTCACAGAGTAGGTAACGAATACGCCCCGCCTTATTGAGCATGGCATCGGAGACAACGCGGTAATGCGTCGTGCCGTCTTCGGTATGGGTATGTGCATTGCACATGTTTTGCAATGCAAAGAAGGTCATTTTCACGGAAAGACGTGTCAGGCTGGCCTCGCGGGCGATCTTTAACACATCGCTCGGAAAGCGTGTGAAAACTTCGGCGTGACACGTCGCGTCTGTCGTGTTGCTTTGAAAAATCGGACAGCGATGTGTTTTTTCAACTTGACTCGGACAGGGAGCAAGAACGGACATCCCGCCCTCAAGTAGGCGCATGGCAAGGTCAATGGTATTGCGACTAACGTCTTTTAGTGCCGGCTCGCAGAGTAAAAGAATGCCTTGTTCAGTCAAGTGTTCTTTCAGTGTCGTTAAAAGACGAAGGCGTTTTTCCTGACCGTTTGCCTCATTTTTCCAAAGTTCGTTTAGCGTGTGACTTATAAGAATCACATCGAAAGACTCGTCAAGGATCAAAGAGTCGTTTTCCAGGTTCCGACGCTTTATCTTGACCGTAACGTCGGATCGATCGGCGGAAAAAATCTTACGGGCGCAGGTAAGGGCCTTCTCACTGGCATCGACGCATGTGAGAGTAAGCGACTTCTTTCGCATTCCCGATCGATCAAGGACATCGATAAAGGCCATCGCAGCCGGGGCCGGTCCGCATCCGATGTCGAGAATGCGAAGCGAGGACTTTTGATGGATGTCCGTGCGAGAAAGAAAACTCGTAACGGCAAACGTAATCTGCGCATACGTGATGCGGTAGTAATAAAGCAGGTAAGCCCCGAGGGGCGCATCCTCATTCATGTATCCGGAGCCCGCTAGGGTACGCTTTCCCGTCAGTCCGCGTTGCAGCGACAACAAAGCGGCAGCCAAGCGTTTGATTTCTTCAGGGCGTAGCGGGCGTGAATCGCTGTTTTTTCTCCAGCAACGCAAAAGGGTCGGGGTGTGGTCCATGGGTCTAGGGGCTATTTTCGAGTTTCCGCCATTTTAACGTGCTCGTCTGTACTGACGAAATTCTTTCTAAGTTGCCCTGATAGGGGGCGCATTAATTGTTTTTACTCATTGAGTTTGACGTTCTCACCTTAGTAAACAAGGGAGATTTTCGACTGCGAGCGGCGTGCGCCGCAGATCACTTCGGTCGATTCCTGCTGCCGATTCGGTGCCGCCTTTTGAAATCACCCCGAATTCACTTGACTCTTCTTCTCAGACTCCCCGCAGGATAACGAGCTTCGTGCGCGCTCTTTGATGTTGATCACACCCGTTGCGTTCGCGTTTTCCCGATGAGCGCAGGAGAGGCATTTGAACAATGCCGGCGCCTTGCGAACCGAAAGTTCGGAGCAAAGCATCGCATAGCTCAGAGGGAAGGGAGGATTCGTAATTTGACGCTCTTTGTTTGATGCAAGCCCCGGGTTGTACACCCGGCGAAGCGGCTCATCTTACGAGCCCGGGCTCCGTCGGGAGTGAGGTTGAAGGAGACCCCTTTTCGCATTAACACGGGGCGTTATATGAAGTCTGCCTCCGATTCGCGCGGCTTATATCTTGTCCCTGAAGGACGGAGCTTTACGCCGCGATTGGGTAAGGACCATTTCGCAATGCCGGCAGTCAAACGAGGCAATATAGGTAAAGCCTTTGGGGTCGAGAAGTTCCAAGGGTTCAGGCTTTAAGTGCCCGGCATTTCCTTTTTTAAAGGCCTCTTTCTTTTCTTTGCTGCCCTTGACGGACTTCGGGCATAGCCCCAAGTCGTGTCGCAGGCAATATCGGCAACGCATGAGCTCGCGCTCGTGTGTGTTTTCGCCTGTAAGTTCAAGGGCTTTTTCTTTAATCGTCAGTCCGTGTTCGAGCCAAAAGTCACGCGCGAGGCTGTTGGCGACATTGGCACGGTAATCCGAGGAAAACCCCGTGGCATCGGCTTTTTTTCGTTCGGGAAGCGTGCGCGGTCGGCGCTTGGAAATTGTCTCTTGGAGCGCCTCGCAAGCCCGACGCCGCAAAGCCTTTAAGAGGGAAGCGGGGATAAATAAGTCCTTGTTTCCCGTCAGAATCAGATCCGAGACGGCAAAGACCGTATCGCCCGTTTTCGATAGTGCTTTTTTCACGGCCTCGGGCGTACGCGAAGGGTCTTTTGCTGCATCAAGAGCGGCATCTTCTGTTACCGAGACCGTGTAGGGGCCGGTCCGTAACGTGAGCGTCAGTGCCGTGCTGCTTATATTTAAAGATGCAGAGACGGCAATGTGTCGCTCGATACACGGCCCCTCCAACGTTTTGAGAAACACGCGATCGGCATTTCGGAAAAGAGGAGCTCCTGTTGTCAGGTCCGAGATTTTTCCGATGGCCTCGAAGGGGTAAATCCGAATCAAGCGCCCGGCGGCCTCCGTCCGGTTTACACGCAGTCCCGTAAAGTCCCCTTTTTGCGTAACGTACGCAAGGCCGTCTCCGTTATGTAGGTCGATTCCTTTTTTCGGGTCAATCAGAAGGGCGCGCCGTACAAAGTCTTTCTTTGCAACCGTACCGATTGCCTCGCCCGTACTTTTCGGGGTGTGCATTTGTGCGAGCCTTTCGGGACGCCCGTGTACGAAGGCTTCGCACGAGCCGCGATGAAAGGTTTTTTCCGGGTTCGGCGTAAACGAAAACGTCGTCTTTCCGAGCGAAGCACTTTGGCAGATGTTTTCCTCGATGAGGCAATCGAGCGCTTTTCGGTAGTACGCCGTGATGTTTTTCACGTAGGAGGCATCTTTCAGACGCCCTTCGATCTTAAAACTGCGGACACCGGCCTCGATAAGTTCACGTAAGTTCCCGCACTGGTCGTTGTCTTTTAAACTTAAGGCGTAGCAATGACTCTTGATGACGTCGCCCTTGTAGTCTTTGACCGTATAGGGCAGGCGACAAAGTTGCGCACACGCCCCGCGATTGGCCGAACGGCCGCGCGTTGCCGCCGATAGGTAACACTGCCCCGAGTAGCACACACACAGGGCCCCGTGAACGAAAAATTCCAGCGTCGCATTCGGGGCCGCTGCACGGCACGCACGGATTTGCTCTAAGGTCAGTTCCCGCGCCAAAACCACCTGCGAAAAGCCGACATCGGCAAGAAACCGCACTTTTTCGGGCGTTCGGATGTCGCACTGCGTTGAAGCATGAAGCTCAATCGGAGGCAAATCCATCTTTAAAAAAGCCATGTCCTGGACGATTAACGCATCGACACCGGCTTCATAGGCGGTTAAGGTGGCTTTTCGGGCAGCTTCCAATTCGTCTTCGAAAAGAATCGTATTGAGAGTTAAGTACGTTTTAGCTCCGTACCGATGCGAGTAGGCAGCAACAGCCTCGATATCGGACCAGGCATTCCCCGCCGCTTCCCGCGCACCGAAGGCCGGCCCCCCGATGTAAACGGCATCGGCCCCGGCATTGAGAGCTTGTAAGGCGACTTCCTTATTTTTGGCCGGACTTAGGAGTTCGAGAATCGGAATGTCGGACATAGGGAATAAATCGTAGTTCGGGTTTGGGCGTTTCGAAGGAACTTTTTTATAAAAAACGGGCGAATCCTTTCACGACTCACCCCAGAGTAAGCATGGCACAAAAGAAAAAAATCGTCAATTAACAAGGGCGTTTCAAGTTTTTTCGGATAAGTAAACAAATGTTACAAGTTAGTGTAATATACCTATGTCGCTCCGGTTTCGGAGCGATATGAGTTCAGTTGGGCAAACTTAAAACCATAGGGGGGAAATATGTCCTTTACTGCTTGGATTGCCTTGGCTGTAATCTTCATTACAGTTTGGGCGCTCGTTAAACAATTCGAAACGCGACTCGTCCTGATCGCGGCCGGCCTTTTCTTGTGCGTAATCAGTCTCGCACCGATGACCGGTCTCAATCAGTTCGCAAAGTCCATGACGAATAATGCACTCATCATGGCAATTTGCGGATCGATGGGCTTTGCGTATACAGCGAGCTACATGGGTTGCGACCGCTCGCTCGTTCACTATCTGGCTTCGCCCGTTCGCGGTTTGGGCATTTTCCTGATTCCGGTTTGCACGATTATCACGTTCTTCGTGAATATCGCGCTTCCGTCGGCTGCCGGCTGCGCGGCGGCTGTCGGTTCCACGCTCATCCCCGTGATGCTTCGCGCCGGTATCAAGCCTGCTGCTACGGCGGCTGCCGTCTTGGCCGGTACGATCGGTTCGTATCTGTCGCCGGGCACCTCCCACAATCCGTTCGTTGCCAAGATGGCCCACATGGATGTGATGGATTTTATCGGCACGCACGCCACGTATTCGGTTATGTGCGGTGCGATTCTTGTTGTCGGCGTTTTGATTGTCTGCTGGATTTTGGGCGACAACAAGGGTGACGTCAATGCCAAGATTGACGAATCCAAGCTGCAAAAAGACGACGACTTCAAGCCGAGCGTCTTAAAGGCCGTTGTGATGATTGTTCCGATCGCCATTCTGGTTTCAGGTAGCGTTTGGTTCCCCTCCATTAAGATGGGTGTTGCGCAAGCCATGCTTATCGGTGCGATTTGCTGCTTGCTCACCGGTCGTTGCGATCTGCAGAGATTCTCTAAGGAATTCTTCAACGGTATGGGCAAGGGCTACGCCAACGTGATGGGTATCATCATTGCCGCGGGTGTGTTCGCTGCCGGTCTGCGTGCCGCCGGTTTGATCGACGTGTGCGTCGATGCGCTTAAGGAATCGAACGAATACGCTCGTTGGGGCGGTTCTCTCGGTCCGTGGATTATGGGTGTGATTACCGGTTCCGGTGACGCTGCGACGTTAGCCTTTAACGAAGCCGTGACTCCGCATGCCGAATCCTTCGGTATGACGATTCCGAGCTTGGGCGGTCTCGCGTTCTTAACGGGTGCCCTCGGTCGTACGATGTCCCCGCTTGCCGGCGTGACGATTTTGGTCTCCGGTATCGCGATGGTCAACCCGCTCGAAGTCGTCAAACGCACTGCGATTCCGTGCTTTATCGCCGTTATCGCCTGCGCGATCTTGATGGTCTAATTGCTTAAACAAACACGCGTTCGAGATTCGGGCGCGTTCGAGTTTAAAAGAACCGCATTCCTTGTTTCGGGGGATGCGGTTTTTGCATGGGTAAAAAAGCGACCGTGGGATTCGGTCGCTTCCGGAAAAAGAAAAAGGAAACCTATTTTTTCATCACAGCATCGACGGCGCCGATGACAGACCCCCGAAAGCCGGTTTTTTCTAAAGCCGCAACGCCGACAATCGTCGTGCCGCCCGGAGAGCAAACCGCGTCTTTCATAGCGTCTGGGTGCGTGCCGGTCACTAGGTGTAGTCGCGCAGTTCCGACAAGCGTCTGGGCGGCAAGCTTTAAAGCTGTGTCTCTTGCAATTCCGTGTAAAACCGCGCCGTCGGCCATCGCTTCAATAAACATCGCCACATAGGCAGGACCGCACCCGGAAATGACGCCGGCCGCTTTCATTTTCGCCGAATCTGTCTGAAGTACAAGGCCTAAAAGAGTCAGTAAATCCGTGACCAGGGCTTCATGGTCTTTTGTCAGACTGTGACGCGCTTCGCACAAAAGGACTCCTTCGTTCACACGAACCGGTGTGTTAGGTAAAAGCGAAAGGTGTTCGGTTCCGCAAGGCAAAAGCGCTTCATAGTCGTCAAACAGGATGTTAACGGCAACCGAAAGAACAATCTTACGGGAAAGAACGTCTTTTATCGGTTCGATAACGGCCTTCACAAGATTAGGTTTTACGGCCAGAACGATGACGTCGGCCCAGGAAGCGGCCTCCTCATTTGTTTTAAAAGCCCTGACTCCGAAGGCTACGGCCTTTTCAGACAAAGGTTCGAAGTGTTTGGCACTGGCACCGATCTGTTCGGGACGAATTTTCCCGGAGTGAATCAGACCCTGTGCCATGGCCGAAGCCATGTTTCCGAAGCCGATAAAAGCGATTTTGACGTTCTCACGCGTAATCATGGTGGTTCCTTAAAAAGAAATCGGAGTCGCAAAGTCAAGTATAAGCAAGGCGCTTACATTAGGAAGCGGTAAGTAGGCGCCTTGCCGCCTTGGCATCGTTTGAAATCGCATTTTTAAGCTCCTCAAGCGAAGAAAACTTCTTTTCATCACGGAGTTTTTGAATAAACGTCACTTCGACGATTTTTCCGTATGCATCGCCTGACCAATCAAAGACATGGACTTCAAGTAGATAGCGCGCATCACGCGTGACCGTCGGTTTGACTCCGAGGCTAGCGACACCGGAAAAGACGGAATTTTGATTATTCAGGCCGCGAATGCGGACGGCATATACGCCGCGAAGGGCCGGCTTTGAGGTCGACCCCGGAGGCAATAAGTCGATATTGAGCGTCGGGAACCCGAGGGCACGTCCGAGTTTAGCGCCGTGTATGACGCGACCGGTGATGCGGTAGGGATGCCCGAGTAGGGAAGTGACCTCCTGTAAAAAGCCTGATGAAAGGGCTTGTCGCACGCGCGAGCTGGAAACCGTGGTCCCGAGGCGGGAAATCAGGTTTTCGGCATGAACGGTAAAGCCGAGGGTCCGTCCTAAGTCCTTAAGGGTCTTGGCATTTCCCGCCGCCTTTGCGCCGAATGTAAAGTTTTTTCCGACGTAGATAACTCGAGCATTTAGTCCTTTTGCGAGAATGCGTCGGGCAAATTCCTCGGGGCTAAGTGCACTGAGGGATCGGTTAAAGGGAAGCACGTAAATACGTTCAATGCCGCAGGCAAGGATGTCACGATACCGATCGCGTAGCGTCGAAATCCGATAGACGGGACGGTCGGCGAAAAACTCTTTCGGGTGGGGCTCGAATGTGAGAACGGCGGCAAGAAGGTGTTGCTTTGCAGCCGTTTGCGCAACGGTGCGTAAAAGGGCCTGATGACCGAGGTGGACGCCGTCAAAGTTCCCGACGGCAAGAACGCAGGGAACGATCTTATCGGGCTTGGGTAAGCCTCGAACGACTTGTACGAAATCCGAGTGGGTCATGGGGCGTAATGATAAAAGTGATTGAGACGGAAATGCTAAAAAAACCGAGTGAAAGCGACAATCTTTGAAAGGAGACGGCTCTTTGAGAGTGTCCGGGACAAAACGAAAAGGAAAACGACGCCCCTTTTCTTTTCAGAGTAAAGCGACAGGGTTTTCTTTCAAGGGCCCCTTATTGTTCCGTAGTCGCGACAAGGGGCCTCGTTTCTTGAAGCATCGCTGCCGTTCTCGAATCACTTTTCCTTGTCCGTTTACGGGGCCGTATAGGCATTTGTCCTAAGGAGAGCGTCTTTTTTTCGCGATACAATCAATTGAAATCGAGCACGGCTATCCGTGCTCGAAATGGTTTTTATCGTGACGAAAGAATTCCTATGCCGAAACGATTCATTTGCCGTGCGACAACGCTTGCTCTGATGGCTTTTTCTACTCCGATTTTTGCAACAACGTTTGCATGGACAAGCGCCGGTGACATTCTTACCTTTGATATTCATGCGCAAAACGAAAACCTCAACAATGCGGCCTGTTCGGCTGTCTACGAGGGACTCGTACGGTGGAATTCGGAAATGAAAATCGAACCGGCCCTAGCCACGTCCTGGAAGCGTGTACCCGAAGGATTTCTCTTTGAGATTCGCAAAAACGTTCGCTTCCACGAAGGACAGACTCTGACGGCCGATGATGTGGTCTTTTCGATTCAGCGCGCCCTTGGCCCTCGTAGCCAATTTAAAAACAGCACGACGGGAATTGTCGGCGTGACAAAGACCGGTCCCTACGAGGTTCTCGTTAAAACCGTTAACGGGTCGCCGGTCATTATCAATCAGATGGCCGATTTGCGAATCATGAATCGGCAATGGGCTCAAAACCACGCTGCAATCGAGCCGCAGGACTATATCAATAAAAAAGAAGCCTATGCGGCGCGTCATGCCAACGGCACGGGCCCGTTTAAGCTTCAAAGTCGTGAAGTCGACGTGAAAACCGTTTTTAAGGCCTTTGACGGGTGGTGGGATCAAGCCAAGCGTCGCGGTAACGTCACTGAGGTCGTTTACATGCCGATTCAGTCGGCTGCTACACGTACGGCCGCTCTTCTTTCCGGCCAAGTGCAGTTTGTCTTGGATCCTGCAACGCAAGATCTCGGACGCTTAAAAGCCTCGCCGGATGTGAAAGTGCTCGAGGGACCGGAAAATCGAACGCTCATGATTTCCCTTGACCAGATGCGCGACGTGAGTCCTTATGTGACAGACAAGGACGGAAAACTCTTAAAGGCCAATCCCTTTAAAGACGTGCGTGTGCGACAAGCGTTAAGTTACGGCGTCAATCGGACGGGCCTCGTGCGGGCGGTGATGCGAGGCTCGGCTGTTGCCACGGGCTCGATTGTCATGCGCAAAATCGCCGGTTGGGATAAAGACGCTGCAGCCGTCCCCGAATACAACCCCGCCAAGGCCAAGGCGCTTTTAAGTGAGTCCGGGTATCCCTCGGGATTTGCTTTTACACTCGATTGTCCGAACAACCGCTGGATTAACGATGAGGCCGTCTGTAAGGCCCTTGCATCGATGTGGGCCAAAATCGGTCTTACGGTTCGCGTCAATTCCATGCCGCGCTCGCAGTATTTCCCGAAGGTTCTTTCCTTTGATACGTCGGCGGGCATGGTCGGTTGGGGCATTCCGACGTTCGATGCTTTGTACGGCTTGCAATCGCTCTCGCAAACTTTTGATGCGAAAACCGGTAACGGCATCAGCAACATCGGCCGGATTTCCAATGCCAAGATCGATGCGCTTATCGGTGCCGTGAAGGGAGAAGAAAACCCGGACAAGCGCACGGACCTTATGCGTGAGGCCCTGCGGCTTGAACGCGACCAGATGCTTCACATTCCGCTTTACGAGCAGATGATTCCGTGGGCGATGCGCAAAAATGTCACGGTCATTCATAGGCCCGATAATCGCCTGATGCTCGATGCGGTCACGGTCAAATAAACGCATGACTCGGCTTTGCGGCTTCCCGAGTAAAGCTGGGTCGATACACTCGGCATGAGGATCGATGATTGAGTAATCGTCGCGTTGCGTTGCCAGTCGCTTTAGAGAATACGACTTTTTTATGATCGGTTTTGTTTTACGACGCGCTTTTGCGGGTGTGCTTGTCATGCTCGCCGTTGTGGCCGTCTCGTTCGTGCTCTTTCAATTTGTGGGAGACCCTGTTTCGCAGATGCTCCCGATTGATGCCTCGCCGGAAGATCGCCGGATTCTTGCGGCCTCCTTAGGACTCAATGAGCCCGGATACGTGCAGTTTTGGCATTTTCTTTGCAATGCCGTACACGGGGATTTCGGGATGTCTCTAAGGCAAGCCGCGCCTGTTTCCGCCTTGATTGTCGAAAGACTTCCGGCAACAATCGAATTGGCGACGGTTGCCGTCTTTTTTGCTACGGTCATCGGAATTCCGGCCGGAGCCTATGCGGCAATTTACCGCACGGGGCGAGTTGCCCGAACTCTGATGGGATTGTCGCTATTGGGGATTTCGCTTCCGACGTTTTTTATCGGTATTTTGCTGATTTTGGTCTTTAGCGTCTGGCTCGGTATTTTTCCTGCGTTCGGGCGCGGTGAGGTGGTCAAAATCGGTTTTTGGACCACGGGGCTACTGACAAAAGACGGGCTGATGCACTTGGTACTTCCCGCAACGACGCTTGCAATCTTCCAGGTCGCTTTGGTCATTCGTCTCGTGCGTGCTCAAATGCTCGAAGTCCTTCGCAGTGACTTTATTCGTTTTTGTATGGCGCGCGGCCTTTCGTTTCGGTCCGTTTACCTCAGGCATGCGCTCAAAAATACGTTACTCCCCGTGATTACGATTACGGGGCTGCAGCTCGGGGGGCTTATCGCCTTTTCCATCGTGACGGAAACGGTCTTTCAGTGGCCGGGCATGGGGTTGCTTTTTTTGCAGTCGGTGCAGTTTGCCGATATTCCGGTGTTAACGGCCTATCTATGCCTGATTGCCCTGATTTTCGTACTGATTAATTTTTGTGTCGACGTGCTTTATATGGTCGTCGACCCGCGACTAAAAGCCCAAGGAGGTCAATAAATGCAGTCCGGTGTTAAAGCGCTATCAGATGCCGTACATGCCGTCATCGGGCCGGTCAGGGATTTTCGGCACGCCTTACATGCGCATCCGGAAATCGGCCTGAAAGAATTTAAGACAAGTGAGGCGGTCTCTCAAAAGCTTCGCGATGCCGGGTGCGACTCTGTGACAGAAGGCGTCGGCGGGACCGGCGTCGTGGCTCTCATTTACGGCAAAAGACCGGGAAAGCACACCGTTGCCTTTCGCGCCGACATGGATGCGCTTCCGATGACCGAAGCCACCGGGTGTCCCTGGACAAGTCGCACTGCCGGTTTGATGCACGGATGCGGACACGACGGACATACGGCCTGGGCTGTGGCGGTTGCATCGGCTCTTTGCGCCACGCGGGACTTTGCCGGAACGGCGATGATTATCATACAGCCCGGGGAAGAGGGATGGGCCGGGGCACGCAAGATGATCGAAGACGGGCTTTTTACGCGCTGGAACGTCGATGAGGTGTATGCCGGGCACTGTGCGCCGGAACTTATGGCCGGGCAATTCGGTCTGACGCCGGGGCTCATGACCTCGGCCGCCGCTCTTTTTCACATCGATGTGACGGGCGTGGGCTGTCACGGCGCAAGACCCCAACTGGGGCGCGATCCTGTTGTGGCAGCTTCAGAACTGGTTCTTGCCCTTCAGACGGTTGTTTCGCGTTCGATTGACCCGATGCACCCGGCTGCCCTTACGGTCGCAAGCATTCACGGGGGCAATGAAAACGGCGTGTCGGTCATTCCCGATTCGGTTCGAGTCTCCGGCACGACGCGGTGCCTTTTTCCCGCCGATTGCGACACCATCGAAGGGCGCATGAACGCGATTTGCCAAGGCATGTCGATAACGACAGGCTGCGCCGTGAAACTGACATACGTACGCATGTACCCGCCGCTTAAAAACGCCGAGCCGCAACGTCAGGCTGCCGGGGCCGTTCTTCGCGAACTTGTCGGAGAAGAAAACGTCGATATGAATAACCCGACGAGTATGGGAGCCGAGGACTTTAGTTTTATGTGCAACGAAAAGCCCGGTGTTTACATTCGGGTCGGCGTGCGCGATGCCGATCACACGGCGAATCTTCACAATCCGCATTACGACTTTAACGACGCGGTTTTAGAAAAAACCGCCGTGGCGTTTTCTCTTTTAATCAAGCGGCGCTTAGATGCTCTTGAAGGATGCTCTCAGTGACTTCTTTTGCTTTTAAGACCTCGGAAAAAGGGATTTTCGCGCGCCTTGCCGCAAGGGTTGATGCCTCCGATGTGCTTTTTGCGTTTTTTCATACACCGTCGGCGATACTCTCGTCGCTCGTGTTCGTCCTTTTGGTCTTGCTCGCGCTCGCGGCCCCTGTTCTGGCTCCGTTAAACCCCTTTGACCTAGCCCGAATCGATGTGCTCGATGCGCACCTGCCGCCGGTATTTTGCGACGGAGGGGATGCGCGGTTTTTCTTCGGCACGGACGATCAGGGACGCGATTTATTCTCGACGATGCTCTACGGCTTACGGATTTCTCTTTCAATCAGCCTTATTTCCGTCGCGCTTTCCATTGTCATCGGTGTCGGAGTGGGCCTGACCTCGGGCTTTGTCGGCGGGGCTCTTGATGCCTTCTTAATGCGTCTTTGCGATGTGATGCTCTCGTTTCCGGCGATTTTGACAGCGCTTCTGATTGACGGCGTTTGTCTGGCGATTTTCCCGAGTACTTTTCATGAGTCGCTCGCGTTTTTCGTGTTGGTTTTCGCCATTACGCTTTCCGGGTGGGTGCCGTATGCCCGCACGGTCCGCGGCTTGACGCTTGTGGAAAAGGGAAAGGAATATGTGCTTGCCTCGGAATTGACGGGCCTGACAAAAGTTTCGATTATGATTCGGCACATTCTTCCGAATGTGTTGGAACCCGTGTACGTTCTTGCTGCCGTTAACGTGGCCACGGCCGTGATGACCGAGGCAACACTTTCCTTTTTAGGGGTCGGCGTTCCCCCGACAACGCCGTCTTTGGGAACTTTAATTCGCATCGGAAACGATTATCTCTTTTCCGGTGAATGGTGGATTTGCATCTTCCCGGGGCTTGTTCTCGTGGCTCTCGTGCTTTCCGTGAACCTGATGGGCGATTGGCTACGCGATGCCATGAACCCGAAACTACACTGATCGGAGTTCGGAAAATGCCGAAAGACCATTTAGAACCGGTTTTGCGTGTTGAGCACCTTAAAGTCGAGATTCCGACGCGCCGAGGCCCCTTGAAGCCACTTGATGACATCACGTTCACGATTGACGCAGGTCAGATTCTCGGTATGGTCGGCGAATCGGGCGCCGGAAAATCCATGACGGGAAGTGCTGTGATCGGTCTGATTCCTTCGCACGGAGCCATTACGAGCGGAGCCGTTTTCCTTTCGGGACGCCGCATTGATTGCCTTCCCGAAAAAGAACGTCACGCACTGCGCGGCTCGCAGATCGGAATGATTTTTCAAGATCCTTTAACAAGTCTTGACCCCTTGATGACCGTCGGAGACCAGATTGCCGAAACGGTTTTAGCCCATAGGCCCACCTTGACGCAAGCCCAAGCGAAAGACGAAGCGCTTCGCCTCATGCAAGAGACGGGCATTGCCGCCGCTGCCGAGCGGTTTTCTCACTGGCCGCATCAATTCTCGGGAGGGCAACGCCAACGGCTTGTCATTGCCCTTGCGCTTGCCGGAGACCCCGAACTGCTGATTGCCGATGAACCGACAACGGCCTTAGATGTGTCCATTCAGGCACAGATTATTGATTTGATTAAACACCTTGCCCTCAAACGCGGAGTTGCCGTGCTCCTGATCACGCACGACATGGGGGTGGTTGCCCGGACGGCCGACCGCGTTGCCGTCATGTATGCCGGTCAGATTGTCGAAATCGGACGCGTCAAAGATGTGTTCTTGCGCCCGCAACACCCGTACACTCTCGGGTTGATGGAATCGATTCCCGACATTCACGCGCAAAGCCGGTGGCTTGAGCAAATCGACGGGGCCATGCCGAGCTTAAATGCCGTTCCGACCGGATGTGCTTTCCACCCGAGGTGCCGTGCAGCCGAGGGAAAATGCTTCACAGAGCGTCCGCCCTTAATGCCGATGGGTACGTGTCTTGCACGTTGCTGGAAAGCCTCGATTACGGGAGGCCCCGTGCCTGAGAGGCTTGTCACATTCAGGCCCCGTACGTTGAAAAGAGAAGAAACCGGAGGCCGAGTGTGAATCCGAAAACATCGATGCCCGGGAAGGGCCCTGTCCTTGAGGTACGGAATCTGACGAAAACCTTTCAGATGCCGAGTTCGTTTTTCGAGCGCCTTCTCGGGCACCCGAGGCGCGTCCTAACAGCCGTCAGCGACGTCAGTTTTACGATTGACCCGGGGCAGACGTTTTCGCTTGTCGGCGAATCCGGTTGCGGAAAATCCACATTAGCGCGCACGGTCGCAGGTTTGTATCGTCCCGACAAGGGCTCGATTCGCCTTTTCGGAATGGACAGCCGAACAAAAGACAAGGTCGAGCAGGCTATCCTACGACTCCGTGTGAACATGATTTTCCAAGACCCGTACGCAAGTTTAAATCCTCGTCGGAGCATTTACGATGCCGTCTCCGAACCGCTACGCGTGCAGCATCCGGAAATGACGGAAAAAGACATTCGCGAACGTGTTGTCAAGACCGTGGAACTCGTGCGACTCACGCGGGATGTACTTGACAAGTACCCCCATCAGTTCTCAGGCGGGCAGCGACAAAGAATTTGCATTGCTCGGGCGTTAACCGGACGTCCGGATTTTCTAATCTGCGACGAGCCCACAAGTGCGCTGGATGTATCCGTTCAGGCTCAGGTCCTTAATTTAATGCGTGAACTTCAGGAACAAATCGGAATCACCTATTTGCTGATTTCGCACAATTTGGCGGTCGTGCATCACATGAGCGATACGGTTGGAGTGATGTATTTAGGACGCCTTGTGGAAAAAGCAAGCAAAGAAGATCTTTTCTCCGAACCCCTGCATCCGTATACCCGCATGCTCATTGCTGCGATTCCAACGGTCAAAACCGACGGGAGACAATCGGGCTTGTATGTTTTAGGAGAGGTTCCGAGTCCGATTAATCCGCCTTCCGGGTGTCCCTTTCATCCGCGGTGCCCGATGGCTTGCGGGAAATGTCGACACGAGCGGCCCGTTGCGCAGACTTTCGAGGGCAAGAACGGACCGCGGACCGTGGCCTGCCACCGGGCGTCGCCCTGAGTAACTCCGTCGGTCTTTTGATTGTCGGAAATCACAGGGCGGAGCTGTTCGCTCGAGCATTATTGACGGTCTCCCTGCCGTAAACAAGGCAGATTCTCGACTGCAAGCAGCTTGCGCCGCTGATGACTTCGGTGAGTTCGTGTTGTTGATTTGTTGACGGCTTTTTAGACCGACCCGAATTCACTTGAGTCTTCTTCTCAGACTCCCCGCAGGCTAACGAGCTTTGCTCGCGCTCTTTGCTGTTTATCGCAGCCGCTACGTCCGCATTTGCCCCATGAGCGCAGGAGACGCATTTGAACAATGCCGGCGTCTTGCGATTGTCTTTTGAAACCCGAAAAGGGATTTGCATTGTGATACGCAAGGCAAGTCGGAAGAAACCCGGCAAGCGAAGGCGTACGGCCTACAGCCCCCTACAACACGAAAACGTTTTCCGAATCCGGAGCTCGGGTATTTTGATAGACCGGAATGCGATCTGACGAATTTTCACCTGCCGTGTACAGGTACGGCGCCACCCAGGGCGTTATTTTGAGCATCTCGGGAGAAATGGTCGTGCGGAAATACTCACAGGCATGGCGGGCGAGGTGACCGGCCAGTTCCGAATGCGTGTTCTTGCGGGCCACGACGTAAACCTCACGAGAGGCCACGGGAGTGGGCATGGGACGAACATCGACCTGCTTTGCCAGATTCGGGTGTTGCAAGAGCGTTGTCGGACGCGTTAGGGCCCAGCCGGCGCCGTTTGCTACATAGTCAAGTAAGAGTGCGTTGATATCGATTTCAAAGCGATAGACAAAATTCAGACCGAGTTTGCTAAAGAACTTTTCCTGAAGTTTTCCGCCCGAGTTCCGGTTGTTGTACTGCACGATCGGCAGCCCCGAGTACTGCAAGCGCTCCCAGGTTAAGTTCTCCGGTAGCGACGTTCCCTTGGGAAGAATGATGATTGAGGGTTCCCGGAAGATAAAGTAGCGATCTAAGTCGTTTCGATTGGTAAACGGGTCGGGGACAATGGCCGCGTCGATGATTTCGTGATCGAGAAGTTGTAAAAGGTACGAGCTGATTCCCGTCAGAACCGACACGGTCGAGTAACGCTTTCGGATTTTTTCAATGACGGGCCAACTCATAGTGCGAGCAATCGATTCGACAAAGCCCACGCGCAGGGGAGACAAAAGCGCGTTATTGACGCGAAGTAGTCCGAGTTGCTCGTCAAAGCGCGTAAGCTCTTCGGCCAGGAAGTGATACAAAGCCGCGCCGGCGGTTGTAGCATGTATGGGGCGGACCGAGTGGTCAATCAAGGAGACTTTTAAATCCTCTTCCATCTCGGCAATGGTGCGCGAGACGACGCTCTGGCTGATTTTCAGACGCTCAGCCGTTTTCGTGAAACTCTTGGTTTCACATAAGAGACAAAAAATCTTAACTCGCGCCTGAAAGAGTTCAAGCGAGATGTTGGCTTTGCTAATCGGTTCGGCCATCGGTTTCTCCCTAATCAGACGGAGCATACCGAAAAAAGCCCCCGAATACTATTTTAGGTAGGCGGCAATGCCGGTAAACATCATGTGACTGGAAAGCGCTGCAAGAATCAGGCCCGTTAACTTGGAGAGCATTGAAATACCGCTTCGGCCGATTAAGCGCTTAATTTCCGCCGATAGGTACAGGAGCACGCCGACGGCAAGGGAAGCCGCCACAATCGCCAAAGCCGTCAAAAGGCGCGCTGTGAGCGATGTGGTTTCCGTGCTCATGACGACAAGAGCACCGACCGAGCCCGGGCCGAGCGTGACGGGAATGGCAAGCGGGACAACAGCTAAATCCATAATCGAGCGTTTGGCCGCCGGTAGTTCCAGTTTGCCGTTTACAAGCGATACACCCGATAAAAAGAGGAGGGCACCCGCCCCGATCCGAAACGCGTCGACCGTGATGCCGAGCGTCGTGAAAATCGTCATTCCGGCAAAAAAGAGAATGAGGCTGATGATGACGACGGCAATCGTGATGCGCACGGCGAGTGCATGACGCACCTCGACCGTTTCGTTTTCCGTCATTGCGAGAAACACGGCGATGATGAAAAACGGAGTCAGAATGAAGAAGAACTTTACAAAGACTGCAAAGAATTCGGAAAAAGGCATAGCGCAGGCTTAAGGTAAAAAACATTCCGAGAACCGCGTGATGGGGGAGATTGTAGCGGTTCCCGGAAAATAGCCGTTAATTACTTTTTAAAAGAAGACGGCTCGAATGCCGAAGGCCAGGACAACGTTGGCGAATGTCGCGACGAACCCGGGCAGGAGATACGAGTGGTTAATCACGAGTTTTCCGATTTTCGTTGTGCCGGTTTCGTCGAATGCGACACCGGCAAGCAAAACGCCCGTCGAAGGAATCACGAAGTATCCGCAGACAGCCGGGTACATGCACACCAGTGTCAGAGGGTCGATGCCGAGCGACAGCCCGAGGGGCATTAAGGCCGCCACCGTCGCTCCCTGCGAGTGCGTTAAGGCCGACACGAAGAAAAGGGCAAAAGCAAAGAGCCAGGGGGCACCTTGCACGACGGCCGCAACCGTTGTCTTGATATACGGTAGGTTGTTGGCAATCCACGTATCGCTCATCCACGCCAGACCGAAGACCGTCACGACACCCATCATGCCGGCGCGAAACACCGATGTCCGAATGACCTCATCGGGTTTGGCCTTGCAGAAAATCACCATCAGGGCCGAGACGACTAGCATAATGAGTTCGATCATATGTGTCATCGAGACCTGAGAGGCCTTGCCCGCGGCGTTTGTCACATGCGGACGCAGTTCCGGGAATGTGCCGACGAAAACGACCGTCACGGCAGCTAAGAGGAAGAGTACCACGGAGAACTTAGCTTGTTTGGTATCACCGCCTTCGGTTCCCATGGCTTTGGCTTTGGTCTGTTCGGCAAAAAGACCGGCATTGACCTTAGCTAAGTACTCGGGGTCTTCCGAGAGTTCCTTACCCCTTTTGCAAACGGCCGCTGCGCCGATCATGAGACCGAGCAAAACAGCCGGGGCGACAATCGCGAGAATCGTCATCACAGAAACGCCCGAAGAGGCCAGAAGGGCTACCATCGCAACGGTGGCTGCCGAAATCGGGGAGGCCGGAACGGCGTGTTGCGAGGCAATGACAGAAATGGAAATCGGTCGTTCAGGACGAACGCCCGCTTCACGCGCAACTTCCGCGATAACGGGTAAAATCGAATACAAGACGTTGCCGGTACCTGCCATGAAGGTAAAGACAAAGGCAATGATCGGAGCAACGAAGGTAACGGCCTTGGGGTTGGCACGCAAAAGTTTTTCGGCAATGCGCACGAGAAAGGCCATGCCGCCCGAGCTTTGCAGTGTTGAAGCCGCAAGCACCACGCTCATCATGATGAGCATGACTGCAATCGGGGGATTGGCCGGCGCAAGCCCGAAAATCAAAATCAGGGCCAGCAAGCCGACGCCGCCGCACATACCGAAGAAGACGCCGCCGTAACGGGCACCCAAAATCATCGCGAAGATGACGATTAAAAATTCATAAAAAAACATCTGTACTGACTCCTTATCTCGGCATTTCGTTCGAAAGGGACCCGATTGTAAAGGAATCCCTTTCGATGCAACCTGCTACTCGGCGTTAAGCGCCGATTGCTTCGTTCACGGCCTTCTCAAGTAGGACCGAGGCTGCCTCAAGCTGCCGGCGGCGTTCCTTTAGGACCGCTTCGTCGGCCTTAATCCCTTCTTCAATGAGGTCAAGTTGACGCGTCACTTCTGTCGGATGCGTTCCGCCGATGACTTTCTTTTCCATGACAACGCGCTTGGGATCTAAGGCTTCGGCAATCATCGCATCGGACAGTTTCGTCTCAAACCCGAAAAGCGACTGGGTGGCGGCATTGACGGCAGCCCGATCGATATCGGCACTTGTCTTTTTCGCATCGCACATCGCACCGACGACGTGTGCAATGATTTCGTGCGCTTCGCGGAACGAAATGCCGTCGTGACGCACAAGGTAGTTCGCAAGTTCCGTGACGGTGCAGAAGTTTTTACGGGCGTTTTCGAGCATGCGCTCTTTGTTGACCGAAAGTGTTTTAATCGTCACGGTCAAAAGCGCAAAGTCTGATTCCATTTCCGACAAAGCCGTGTAGAAGTAACGCGGCGTTTCCACGCTCGTATCGCGGCAGTGCGAGAAAATGACGTTCTTCATCGCGTTGTAAACGGATGTCGCAAAGCCTTCCATGTGGGCGGCCTTAGCTTTGACGTGTTCGAACGTGAAGGGGTTTTTCTTTTGCGGCATAATCGACGAGCACACGGCGCAGCTATCGTCGACTTCGATGTAGCCGTACTCGGGGGTTGCCCAGTTGTAAAAGTCAAGCGCCGTCCGGCTCATCGTCATGGCAGTTTGCGACAGAGTTGTCACAATCTCAAGGAGGTAGTCGCGGCTTGCTACACAGTCCAGACTATTTTGCACCGGGGCATCAAACCCTAAGAGTTCGGCTGTGTAATTGCGGTCAATCGGGAATGAGGTCGAGCCCATGGAGCCGCCGCCGAGCGGGCACAGATTAAGAGCCTTCCAAGCACGCGCGTAGCGGTCGTAGTCACGCGAGAAGGCCGCCAAAACCCCTGAAAGATAGTGGGCAAACGTAATGGGTTCGGAAGGCTGCATGTGTGTGTAGCCGCTCATGACGGTTTCCAGGTTCTTGCGTGCCAAAGCCAAGTAGGCACGACGCAATTCCAAGAACATCTCGGAAAGCTTTAAATACACCTTGCGGGTATCGAAGCGAATCTCGGTGGCAAACAGGTCGTTACGGGACCTTGCCGTGTGCTGCTGTCCGCCCACTTCAAGACCGGTTAACTTAATGAGGTATCGCTCCAAGTTAAAGTACAGGTCTTCGACATTGGGATTGATTTCGAATGTCGGATGGTCTTTTTCGCTTTCAATCCGGCGGGTAGCGATGAGAAGTTTCTTAGCCACGTCCTCTTTGATGATGCCGGTTTTTGCGAGCATCAGAATGTGGGCTTTGTTGATATCAAGAATCGTGTTGTACGAACGCTTTAAATCGCCTTCGATAGCCGGACGAATCAAATACTTGACAACTTCAGCGGCCGGAGCTTTTTTAATCTTGCCGCGTTGGACTGTTTCAGACATATTCAAAATCCTTTTCCCCGTACGGGGAGTCTTATGAGGGGGAGACGGGCGATATTTTCCTAGGGAAAACAGCGTATGAATAATTTAATGTCCCCTGAGACTTTGAGTTATGCGTTTTAGCGATTATGCGTATAAGGGATAACACAATTTCTTAGCACGAATACCGAGTCAAAGCGCGGTTTCTTGTATACTGCATACAGCGTATCGCTTTTCGGAGATCCTTTAAAAATCCTATCTTTCATTTGAATCGGCACGTTTTTCCCTCGGTAGGATGTCTTCCGATGCGGGGAAGAGAGTGCAACTTTTTCTTGAAATATAAGACGAATTCCTCAAGTGCTTTTACCCGATACTGCTTTGAGTTTTCCTGCTTTTTGCCTCTTTTCTCTAACGCCGACAGCACGATTGTCGGGATTTTTCAAAGGAGACACCATGAAATCCGTTCGGCACCCAATCGGTCAAGTGAGCGTCTTGGTTGCAGCCGTCCTTTCATCTCTGACGGCGATATCTCACGCAAATCCTTCGCTTGAAAGCGGGTCTTTTTTTCGAAACGGTCAATCCGATCAAACCAACGCTTTTGATAGTCCAAATCCATCCGTTCGATGGGGTAACCGCTTAAACGCCCCCCCCCGTCAAAGGCCGACTCCGAACGGCATCACGATTAAAGCCGGGAGGACCGGAATCGAAGTCCGAGGGGATTCCAACCAGCTTGTATCCGTCGACGGAAGAACGGTGACCGTACGTCCGGATGGGGAGAATGCTTTCGGACAGATTTCCGAGATTCGACAGGTGTACGAAATTGGCGAGTTGAACAATGAGTTATTCATCGAAGTGGCGGATAACAAGGATTTAACGCTCTCGGTCGATGAACCGAGACTCAACACTTCCAATGAATCAGCCGTCGTTCTGGAAGGGACAGGAACTTTACATTTTTTCCGAAACGGGTCGGGAGACCAAACGCTCAATATCTTCCAAGGGAGTGAGTCGTACTCCGGAGAGGTAGGCGTCATTCTTAATGAAGAAGGCAACGGAAAATCGGCAACCCGACTTACCGTAAACGGGAACCTCAACATTGTTCTCTATGTAAGGAGCCTTTATCCAGATGAAGGAGTCATACGTCTTTACCAATACACTGAGAATGATGATCGACAATCGCTTTCAGTTACGGGGGATTTGACGGGAAAGGTCATCATCAACCGTCCCGATAAGCCGGCTGATTTGTCGTTTCTTTTTCCCGAACGGACAGATGCGACAGTGGGCGGCAACGTCGATGTCAGCCTGTCGGCAACCGTCGGCTCCGGCGTTTTCTACGGCGTGCAAAATCGCGGTTTCAACTCTGTTTGGTCGCAACGAAATGCGGCATCGGTAATCAATTTGGGGGACGAGGGCAAAGTAGTTGCATTGCGTGACATTATGATGGTGGCCCGAAACCCAAGCACGGAGGAAGGGGCCGAAGTCTACGGCCTTTACACATCCGGTCTTGCTTCTGAAGAAACCGGGACGCCTGAAATTATTGTTCGGGGTGATGCGCGTCTTACGGACATTCGAGCTGCCGTCAAGAGTTCCGATCCGTCCGTCTATGCGTACGCCGCGGGAGCCGAGGCCCACGATGACGGAGTCATTCGGTTTTTAAGAGGGCTAACCGTCAACAACATTGCCGCTTCTGTCAATGAAGCCGGGGTTCCCTGTGTTTCGGGAACAACGGACGCAAGTTCCGAAGCCTATGCGCTTTCTGCGTTAAACGGCGGAACGATTCTGGTCAATCACGACAGACTTGAAAACGTACATGTGAAGATTGAAAACAATCTTCTCTCGTACGGTCGACATGCCCCATCCGATCGCCTCTCTTTAGTCGATATCAATTTCATGACGCCCGAGTCTTTTTTCACCGGACTCACGCTAAGCGGCACAACCGATGCACCGGCTTCTCCGGGCACAACGAACCTACGTTTCTTTAACGAGGCGACGTGGAATGTTCCCGATGACAATAGGCTCGAGGGAGAGATTCATCTTAGTAACGGCAACGTCATTTTGGGACACAATCCGTCAAGCATCGAGAGTGATATCCCCTTTGCCGTGAACTTGGAAGTTAAACATCTGACGGGCGAGGGCGGTCTGTTTTCGATGCGTGTCGATAAGAGTCGAGACATCACGGATCATCTGGCGGCAGATATCGGAACCGGAAGCCACAAGGTGAGGTTGCGCTCAACGGGCCATGAGCCGACGGATGCATCTCTTAGAAGTTTGATTGATACTTTGCAAGGGGATGGGACATTTGCTCTTGAAAACGGCCCGGCGGAGTTCGGGGTGTACCGCTACGATTTGGTATCGACAAGAGAAGGTGACAAGACCACCTGGTACCTTGACCGTACGCAAGGCCCCGGCCCGACACCCGATCCTGATCCGAATCCTCCGGGACCGGGCTATTCCAATTCAGCCCGTGCCGTTTTAGCATTAACAAGCCTTGCTTCGCAGGGCATGCAATACGTAAGCAGCCTTTCGGATCTACGTAAGCGCCTCGGAGAAGTACGGCGTGATGAGGATGACGGACTTTGGGTGCGTGCCGTTGCTGCCCAAGACCGCATGACAGGGTTTGAAGGGATGCGGTTTAAGCAAACCTCCTATCGCTTGAATGCCGGCTTTGACCATGCAAGCGGCCCGTGGTTATTCGGCGGTGATTTTGCCTACGCCGAGAATCGCCAAAAGATGGACCGAGAAGTTTTTAAAGGCAAGTCCCATAGTTACGGCTTGGATTTGTATGCCGCGTATCGCGCCGAAAACGGAGGCTATGCCGATTTTGTCGTAAGCGGACGTTGGAGCCACCAACACCTGACGACCGTGATGCTAGACGGTATCGGTGTGAAGGGGTCTTATCGCAATACCGGGTACGGTGCCTCAATCGAAGTCGGGCGCCTTATGACCGTAAGCGAGGAACATGACGTATTTTTCGAGCCGCAAGCGCAATTGGCGTACTTTGCGGTACAAGGAAAAGATTGTGTGCTTTCCAACGGCCTTAAAGTTCGGCAAAAGGATTACGAAAGCCTCACGGGGCGCCTCGGCGGTGTATTCGGGAAAAACTTTACGTCACCCGAAACCGGTCGCTTCGGCCAGGCGGCTTTGCACGCAGGCTGGAAGGGCAGTCTTTTCACCGGGTCCGGCGTCACAGTAAACGACGTGCGATTTAGCGATAAGCTTCTATACAATCGCTTTTATTACGGCGTGAGCGGATACATCACGCAAGGAGAGAACCTTTCCTTTTACGCCTATGCCGAGAGTGAGAAAGGGCGGGGGTATGCCAAAGCTTTGGAAGCCGGTATCGGGATGAAGTACCGCTTTTAAACGGCAATTGGGGCTAATGAACGTAGGGCTCGGCCGCACGAGGTTTTTCGGTCTCCTCGTGCGCTTTTGTTGTGATTGAAGTCATTGCAAAACCCCTGCCGATCCCCGGCGCTTTGCATCGGGGATTTCTCGGTGCGCGCGGCACGGACGCAATCTAACGGGTGAAAGGCTCGAGTGCAGAAGGTAGCACCAAGCCTATCGAAACCGTACGGCCGGTGGTGCGAGAGGGCGGTAGCGGAAATAATCTGCTACTTCCTACTCGATTTGTGCGGCGACAAAGAGGCAAAGCTACTTTTCAATCGCGCTTAGGACTTGTTCAACGCTCGAACAGCGCTTAGCAAACGAATCGCGCGCCTGACGCTCGGCGTCGCTCAATGCAGGGACTTTTGATTTTTTCTGTTGTTCGAGACGCACATCAAACGGGAATCCGCCGACGCGCAGCGACTGGCGGAGAAAGACATTGATGGCACTTGTAAGCGTAATACCGAGTTCCCCGTAAAGGGCCTCGCATTGCTTCTTTAGATTGCTATCCATGCGGACGCAAAAATTCGTAGTTGTTGTCATGAAGAAACTCCCAGGCTTTGTATGTGCATTATATAGACAATGCTATGCAAATGGCGGTCAGAGAAAATCCCTCTATTCCCGGAAAGTCGCTCTCGTAATCTGCGTTCTTCGTGCCCCGCTTTGTCACCACACCAAGGGGGTGGGCGAGAACTGCGCTTTCTCGCCTAAACGGGGTTGCGGAACTGTCGGGTTGTTCGGCGCCGGCTCTCCGGACAAGGAGTCTTGTGGCAACGTCTCATGCTTTGCCTCAATGTTTTTTTTGAGCGATTGCTTTTCCGAATCGAACGCATAAGACAAAAGAGTTTTTTTCTCCGAGTCGGTTACTTTTTGCTCCGGTTTTTTTGGTACACTCAAAAACGACGCCTCTTGTCGTCTGAGCAATAACCCATTGGATAGGAGGGGCTATGAAACGCTCGGACTACTACGATCGTAATTACGATTTTTCCGAAATCGAAGACGATCCCCGGCTAAGAAACGCCGCCAAAGAAATGCACATTACGTTTTGGGCTTATGCCGCCTACGTGTTTGTGACACTCACCGTAACGTACCTTACCGCTTATCACTTTGCTCCGAATGAAGTGTTCTGGGGCGGAATTCCGGCCTACTTTTTTGTGCTTTGTGTCTGCGCACTTGTCGGCATGCTTGTCATGCTGACGCTCGCGCGTTTTGTCTTTTCCGACGATAGTCTCGAAGACGAAGAACCGGGCATCTAGCAGGAGGGTACTATGGAACTTGATATCTCGTTCGGCCAACGTCTGGCCATCATCATTACGTTTTTTATTTACACCGCCGCTATCGTTGCCGTCTCACTTTGGGCTAAGCGCTCGATGGATAAGGCTGCCGTCGATCGCTATGTCGAAGAGTTTTACACGGGAGGTCGGGGCCTGGGAGTCCTCGCCGTTGCCTTCATGATTGCCGCGGGGCTATGCGGAGCCGGGACGTTTGTCGGCTCTCCGGGTTTGGCTTACAAAGTCGGCGGCCCTTGGCTTTTAATCAATGCTGCACAAATCTTCGTGACCTTTGTTGTCTTGGGCGAAATCGGTAAAAAGATTGGTATTGTCGCTCGGCGCATCGATGCGCAGTCGTATCTGGACTTGCTTGTTCACCGCTTTAACAACAATAAGGTCGTAATTATTTTCGGGGTGATGTCGGTGACTGTTTTTATGCTCAGTTACGTCGTCGGCCAAACCGTAGGCGGCGCCCGAATCTTCGAAGCCTTAACAGGGCTTCCCTACTGGGTCGGGTTGCTTCTTTTTGCCACCACCGTTCTTGTTGTTACGGTGTTTGGCGGTCTTCGCGGTGTGGCCCTTGCGATTATTGTCCAGGGGATTGCCATGACGATTGCCGTTGCTTGCCTTGTCATCGGCGCACACGTGGCCGTCACGGACCTAGGCGGCTGGGAGCAATTAACTCGTGCCGTTGCCGAGCGCGAACCGGAGTATTTCGATCCCTTCCGCTGGTCGTATCGGTATGAGTTTTCGCAGTGGATTATCTACGGTTTTGCGGCAATCAGTCTTCCGCATTTAGCGATGGGGGCACTCACATACAAGAGTGTGAGCGCCATGCGTAAGGCCGCGATGCTCGGCATCGTTATTGTCACATTCTGGACGTTAGGTTTGGGCGTGTACTGTTCGCTTGCTGCCAAAGGCATGTTCACGGACTTAAAGGTGGCCGATCACGCCGTGCCGATTCTGACGATGAAAGTGGTTCCGACGTGGTTGGCGGGAATTACGCTCGCGGGTGTCGCAAGTGCCGTTCAGTCGACCGTGGCCGCAATCATTATCGTCATCAGTTCAACGCTCGTCATTAACTGCTACAAGGCCTTGATTGCACCGAAAGTGACGCCGGAAAAACTCAAAAAAGTGTCCCTGCTGACAACCTCGGCACTGTCGGTCGCGGTTTTTATCTTTGCGCTAAATCCCCCGGACTTCCTGCAGCTCGTGATTACCTTCAGTATGGGCGGAATGGCCGCGGCATTTTTCTTTGCCATGCTGCTCGGGTGCTACTGGAAGCGCTGCAACGAGTATGGGGCTGCAGCGAGCATGCTCGGCGCCTTTGTGACCTATTTGGTTGTCGAGTTTCAAATCCTGCCGTTTGACATCTCGATGGGCATGCACACGGTGGCCGTCTCGATGCTCGTCGGTTTTCTACTTCTCGTCGGTGTGTCGCTTGTAACGCCCAAAACGCCCAAGGGCATCATCATGACATGGTTCGGACGCCGCTACCCGCGTGAAATTACTGATTAAGGAATTGCTATGACACTCAATCACCCGATTATTCGCTTGCAAGGTTCGCCTTTTGAGCGCGGCCTCATTTACGGCTCAGCCGCTGCGAAAAAGGTGGCACATTCAATTCAAACCTATTCGACGCTTTTTGCCGGCCACGCCGGTTTAAGTTGGGAAAAAGCTGTGGCATTGGCCCGGCAATTTGAAGGTCCCATTCAAGAGTATTTGCCCTCGGCGATTGAAGAGATGAAGGGGATTGCGCAAGGGGCAGGGGTGACCTACGGTGACATCCTCGCTTTAAATTGCCGCAGTGAAATCATGTTTGCGCGTCCCGACGGCTGTAGCGTTATGGCTGTTTTGCCGGAAAGCTCGGCCGACGGTCACACGTATCTTGCGCAGACCTGGGACTGGATTATGCCTGCACGCGCGTCGACCGTGATTCTCGACATCCGGCAAGAACCGCTTCCGAGGCTCCTTATGGTGGCCGAGGCCGGGATGGTCGGCGGTAAGGGCTTTAATGACAAGGGAATCGGCGTGGCGCTAAACGCTTTGACAACGGGGAAAGGCCGTGTCGGGGTACCCTTACATATCCTGTATCGCGGAATCCTCAATGCGTCCCTTTTGACCGATGCCATGGAGAGGGTCACGCGCAGCAAGCGCGCCGGGTGCGGGAATTTTACGATTGCCTCGGCAGAGGGCCTCGCGTTTTGCATGGAGTACACGCCCGAGAATTTCGATCTCCTGACAACCGACGGCGAGCCCCTTTATCACACCAATCATTACTTGTCTCCGCTATTTATCGCCGAGGATAAGTTAAAGTTCCAAATAACTGACACGTACGTGCGGCTTAATCGCATTCGCAGAGCTGCCAAGCCTTATGTCGGAAAGCTCAATGTCGAAACGATTATGAAAGTACTCGGCGATCACGCCAATTGTCCCGACTCGGTCTGCAGTCACGAAGATATGAACGACCCTGTGTCCATGCGTATGTGCTCGGTGTACGCCGTTGTCATGGATTTGAACAGTCAGTGTCTATGGGTCACAAACGGCTATCCGTGTGAGGGCCCGGCGTACCCGGTGAAGTTCGAGTAGTAGGGCGGTTATGTGTCAGGGTATCAATCCCTGACAAATTCCCTCGGCAATGGCGTTAATCGATTTGCAATTGCCGAGGTTTTCTTTTTTTAATTGCCTGATTAGCGGTTGCTGTCTTTAAAAAACCATTCTGCAATCAAACTCGCAATCGACCGAACGAGAAGAGTTGCAGCAGCCGTATCTTCAATGATGGACTTACTGATTTCGTCGTTGATTTGTTCCACATGTCGTTTCTCCCGGCCTTGAAGCTTCGGCCGGTAGACAGGGCGGCGGCGTTGCGCCCTGTCGGAGTCGGTATTGCTCATAGGGGACTCCTGCTTTGATATTCAAATCAGTCCTGGTATCAAAAGGGATTAAGACACTAGATTCCACTTAATCTGTTTTCGGCTATTTGAAATTCATGTCAGCTCTCCCGCCAAAAAGTCTTATTTCTGTGCGCTCGCTAACAGCATGCATTCGTTTTGATGAATTTACCGTGCGGATTTCGAAGATTCTTGTCAAAGAAAACCTCTCCTTAGCGCAAATGCAAAACGATTCTTAACTTGGGAATTGCAGTATTCGGATTTGATCGCAACCGCGTATCGATTTCTTTATTTTTATTCTCTGTTTGCCCTTTTATAAATGTCACAGGGTCCAGCCCCGTCTCTTCCTCACTAATTTCATAGGAGTCAACACCCATGGCAGAAGACAAATTCCAACGCGGTCGACTGAAGATTGATCCCGCTCCGGAGGTTGTGAAATACGCACTTAGGCCGGCATTGCATGTCGCTCTGGAACGCTATTACCAGGCGTTCTTGGATTGCAACAAAGCGCACGTCCTAATGCTCGCAAAACAAAACATCATCAGCAAAGCAGCAGAAAAGGCCATCCTTGCCGTTAATGATGAAATGGCAAAAATGGGCGATAGGCCGACGTTTGAAATTGATCCGAACAAAGAGGAAATTTACTTTAACCTTGAGACCTACTTAATCAAGAAAACGGGAATTGAAATCGGCGGTCAGCAACATACCGCACGTTCCCGCAATGATTTGAACTACACGAGCTGGCGCCTTGCGACTCGAAATGCCTTCTTCGAGATTTGTGACCTTGTCAACAAACTTCGCCAGACCATTATTGATTTTGCTAATCAGAATAAAGATGCCGTGATGTCGGGATATACGCATCTGCAACCGTCTGAGCCCATTACTTTTGCCCATTACTGCTCGGCCATCTCGGCGTGCTTGGAACGTGACTTCCATCGTCTGAAGGGATGCTATGTCACAATCAATGAGAATTCTCTCGGCGGAACTTCAATGGGGTCGACAACGTTCCCCATCGATCGGGAAATGACCACGGAATTGCTCGGCTTCGATCGGCCGGTTCAGAACTCCCTTGATTGCGTCGCATCAACAGACTTTGCCCTTGAATTTCTCGCAGCAATGGCCATTCTTAACAATACATTGTGCCGTATTTGCAATGATTTGTATGTCTGGGCCACGCCGGATTACGGTTATCTGGAAATCCACGATTCGTGCGCCTGTATCAGCTCAATCATGCCCCAGAAGAAGAATCCGTGGACGCTGGAATACATCAAAGGAAAGACGGCTACGGCACAAGGTTTGTTAGCCTCCGGAATGGGGACGTCTCGGACGATGCCCTACACCTTCTGCATGGAATTTACGGAAATCCTTGCAAATCTTTGGGATTCCGTACAAACGACGAAAGCATCCGTTGATATGCTCAATGTCACGTTGAGGACCATGAAACTCAACAAAGAAAGAATGCTCAAAACCGCCGAGGGCAATTACTGCACTGTTACAGAATTGGCCAATGCCCTCGTTCGTCACGATAAGATTTCTTTCCGCGCTGCTCATCGGATTGTCGCTAAAGTTGTCAACCACATGCTCGAACACAAGTTGCTCGCTAACCAGATTGACACAAAGGTCGTGAACATTTACTTCCAAGAGCTCTTCGGAAAGAATACGATCATGGAGGAGAGGGATCTGCAAGAGGCCCTCGATCCGAAGATGAATTGCTATTCCAAGAAGTATCTCGGCGGTCCGGCTCCTGAAGAAGTCCAGAGACAGTTAAATCATCTGCAGGCACTGTTGGATAAGGACAAGCAACTGACTGAAGAAAGACGCGAAAACGTTGCGAAAGCAAAAGCGCGTTTGGAAGAACTTGTTTCTCAAGAAATCAACAGTTAGTGCCCGATTCGGAGGCGTACTGCCGTCCGCCTCCGAAACACTTTTAACCAAATAGGTAATTTCTATGATGGAAACTATTTTGCAACTTGTTGTCGTGTTCGGCGCAGTGGCAATCGGAGCACGATATAAAGGAATGGGACTAGGAATCTTCGGCGGCCTAGGTTTATTGATTCTCGTCGTCGGTTTCGGAATAAAACCCACTTCGGCTCCGATTGATGTCATGCTGATTTTGTTAGCCGTTGTCACTGCCTCGTCCGTGATGTATTCGGCCGGCGGTGTTGACTGGATGGTCCGAGTCGCCGAGCGCATTATCCGTGCGAATCCGAAACGCGTTACATTCGTTGCTCCGCTAACGATGTGGTTCTTTGCCATGTTGGCAGGGACAGGACATATCTCCTATCCGTTGATGCCGGTTATTTTTGAAGTGGCTTATAACAACGGAATTCGGCCGGAGCGAGCGATGACCGTGGCTAACGTTGCCAGCATGCATGCCATTACGGCTTCCCCCGTTTCTGCTGCGACTGCTGCGATTCTCGGCCTGTACGCTGCACAGGGGTACGATGTCAATCTCGGAAAGGTCCTTGCTGTTACGGTGCCGGCTGCGCTAGTCGGAATCTTTTGTGCCTCATGCGTTATGTACAAAAAGGGCAAAGAACTCAAGGACGATCCCGAATATTTGGAACGTTTGAAGGCCGGCCTTGTCAATGTCCCTAAAACGGTTGAGAGGGCGGCGCTTCCGAAGTCGGCAGCGATTTCTGCGTGGATTTTTATTATCGGCGTGTGCATTGTCGTGCTGTCCGGATTTTTCCCGGCCCTTCGCACTCCGTTGGGAGCAACAAAGCCTATTTCCATGGCAATGTTTCTGCAAATTTTCATGCTGGGGATCGCCGGTGTCATTTTGCTTGTGACGAAGGCTAAACTCAACGAAGCGATTAATTCGCCGATCATGAAAGCCGGTGTCACGGCCATGATTGCCGTGTTCGGCGTGGCCTGGTTAGGAGATAGTTTCATCGCCGCACATAAGGCAGCTTGGTTAGCGACATCCAAAGACTTTATTCAAGCGCATGCGTGGTTGTTTGCCGTCTTCTTGTTCTTTATGGCATCCATGCTGGCCAGTCAGGCCGCGACAATCAGAGCAATCATGCCCCTCGGTCTCGCTCTCGGTTTGCCTCCCGGAGTCTTAACCGGCATGTTGCCCAGCGTTAACTCGACTTTCTTCTTTCCCACAAGCGGAACACTGATTGCTACGATTGGCTTTGATCAAACAGGAACTTGCAAAATCGGAAAGTACGTTTTGAATCACTCATTCATGCTACCGGGACTTGTGATGACGGTATGTGCCGTTGCAACAGGTCTGGTTATCCAAAGTTTTGTGTTCTGATGCACCTTTCGAACATCAGTCGAACGGCGGGATTGCGAAGGCAGTTCCGCTGTTTTTATTCGGGAAGGTTTACGGGGAATTAAAGCAGGAAGCGGCCTCTTTCATTTTTCTTTGCATCACGGTTCGAATGTAGTCGGTTACCACTTGCACGCGTCTGAGTCGGACCGAACGCGGATTGATATACAGGTAGAGATATCGCTTGGGGAAACGCCACAAGTGATGCATGACAATCAATTGCCCGGTCTGAACGTACTTGCTGTAATAAAGAGACTGACCGCCGTACAAAATTCCCCGACCGTGTAAAGCGGCGGAAATTAAAGCGGAAGCCGTCGGAAAGGACAAGGATTGGGAGAATAACCGGAAAATTTCTTGTTCGCCGATGTCCATAAACGATGCGGAGTTCTGGACAAGTCGTTGATCCAAAGTAAGCAAAGTGTGTTTTCTAAGATCTTTTGTCGTTCTGGGCATTCCGTGTTTTTCCAAGTAGCCCGGAGACATCAGCGGGTAAAAGAAGCACTCCCCGATACACATTTCATCAGGGCGGTCGCAGGAGTCTTTGAAGCCGTAACCGAGGACTGCGTCGAGCATTCTTCCGGGCTTCATGAAATTGATCGGAGGCAACTCCGAGTAGTTAAAGATTTCCAGTTGAATCGTTCGATGCAGTTCCTTGAATTTAACACAGGCATCCAGGAGTAGATTGAAAAGCGGGTCGGGCATTCCCAACCTGACGATTCCCGAAACAACGTCGCAATCTTTTCTGATAAGGCCGAGTAGGGTGCTGTGCGTATCTACAAGTTTTGTCCCTACCTCGAAAACACGCCGGCCGAACGGAGTCAATTCGACGGGGTTTTGTCGCCTGGCAAATAGGGGGCCACCGTCCAAAGAGAGTTCCAATTCCTTCAAAAGCCGCACATGATTGGAAAGCGTGGTCCCGAGAGAACGCGCTGCTTGGCTCAGACCGGCTGTCCGCACCGTGGTGACAAATGCCTCCCAGGCTTGGATATCGTTGTGTCGCATCATGGGCTTTCAGCCTCCAAGACTTGGTTGGCAACGGCGAGTTTTGCTCGGAGCTCTTCGAGTATCAGATCGACAACCATCATGACGCGCTTTCGTTTCTTCGATTGCGGATTGATAAACAAGTAATAATGCCAATCGGGAAACGACCACAAATGCCGGACTGCAATCAGATTTCCTTTGGCAATGTCCTGATATGAGTAAAGCAATTGAGCGCCGTAATGAATGCCGTTGCCGAGAACTGCGGCAACCATCAGACTCGTGTTGTTCGGCAAATACAAACAATCATGAAATTTTCCGATGATGTTCGCATCCCCGTCGGCAAATTGAGCATTCGATGGTACGCGACAGTTGTCAAACAAAAGTAACCGGTGGTGTTTCAGGTCATGTTTTGTTTTCGGCATCCCGAAATGCCGCACATAGACCGGAGAAACCAAAGGAAAACTGCGACAAACCCCGATAAGAGTTTGCACAACATCCGTTTGGCTGACATCGGGGCCGTAGCCGATGACAACGTCGAGCGGATGACCGTTTTCGAAGAATTGAATCGGGGGAAGGAATCCGGACTGAAAGACCTCAATTCGAATGTCGGGGTACTGAACTCTTAAATTGATGCTTGCATCCAACAGCGTGCGATCGAAAAAAGACTGAGGCATTCCGATTCGGACAATTCCGGAATAAGGGTTTTTAGCCTCCGAAACTTCTTCTATGAAATCATCGTGAGTCGACAGCAGGTGTTTTGCTTGTTCATAAGCAAGCTGTCCCGTGCTGGTTAAAACAATAGGGGAATACTGTCTGTCAAAAAGAACGACATTTCCGAGGCTTTTTTCAAGTTGCGAAAGCAGGCGCGAAATGTTGGACGGTGCCATTTCGCATACTTCCGAGGCTTTTGAAATAGACCCCGTTCGAATGACCGTTACAAAAACGCGCCAGGCTTGAATGTCACAGTGCCGAATCATTGGTTCCGCCACGCATTCCGATAGGTTTTGTCATTGTATCTTGTTATACAAGCAATTCTAAAGGAACTCAATTCTGATAGCATCTGAATGTCTAATTTGAGTCATGAGAGATTAAGCAATTTCCCAATTGCCTCTTTGTAGCCCTTTCCTGTGTTGAGCAAACTCGTAAATTACATTTTTGGGGGAGGATTTATAGTTCGCTTGGGAAAAGACATTTGCAGTCTGCAGGTTTCGCATAACCCGAACAATTCTTTTAAAACCGTGTGCAAATGTTTTGACGTGGGTACAATGAACTTCATTGTTTTTGCGTCAAATCGAGGCAGGGGGTTTGAGTGCCGCATACGTGTATTGAATTAGGAAGGCTCGAAAAGATTGAAGACCTTCGGAGTGTTTGGCGAAATGAGGCATCAGGCTTCTCAAAGTGGCTTGCTGAAGAGGAGAATCTTTCCCTTTTAGGGAAGACGATTGGAATCGAAGACCTTTCCTTGCTTGAAACTGAGTCTCAGAACGGCGACTTTCGTGTGGATCTACTCTGTAAGGACGAATCGACCGGAAATCGCGTTATTATCGAAAACCAACTCGAAGACAGCAATCACGATCACCTGGGGAAAATCATCACCTATGCATCCGGAAAGGACGCCAAAACCATTATTTGGATTGTCAAACATGCTCGCAATGAACACGCGTCGGCAATCAAATGGTTGAATGAAAAGACACCGATTGATGTGTCTTTTTTTCTTATTGAGATGGAGCTTTGGAAAATAGGCGATTCGAAGGTTGCCCCCAAGTTCAGCATCATTGAACAACCCAATAATTGGGAAAAAAATACAATTGGCGAAAGTAACCTATCTGAGTTAGAGCGGTTGCAACTTCGTTTTTGGCAGCACTTTAAGGATATCGCTCCCCAGCTTTTAAAAGGATTCACGATTCGTAGTGCTTGTCCTCAATGTTTCTTCGATTTAAGTATTGGGAATTCTCAAGTTCACGTTAACCTAAGGATTGCTAAGCAAAAGAGAGAAATTACAGCCGGTCTTTATTTCAGAAATTGCAAAGAAGTTTATTCAAAATATGTAAAAAATCAATCTAAAGTTGAGGCCATCTTGGGAGAAAAGATTTTGGCAACAGAGGGAAATAAAGATTGCACTATTCGCACAGTCAAAAAAATGGATATTACAAAAGAGAGTAACTGGACTCCGGCAGCCAACTGGCTTTGTGAAGAGGCGAATAAGTGGAAAGAGGTTTACGAAAGGGTAGCTATCTAAGGCAGCATTTTTTTCGAAAAGGGATTAACCAAATGTATATACCTCTCGCATGTTGTGGTTATGAACCGAAGGCACCTTTGAGGGCAGGAATCTATGACTGAGTTAACCCCATTTCCGGCTGGAACGATTGTTCTGCGTAAGGGAAATCCAACCAACGAGGGAGTAATAACGAGTGCCCTTCCAAGAAGAATTGGAAAGAAAATAAAACAAACAGTTCAGTGGACAAACGGGGCACTTGATGAGGTTAGCATCGCGACTCTTGAGCTTAAACAAACTCAGGTTCAGACAACTCTGTCTCTTATCGAATCTGGAATTTATGGAAAGCGTTTGGCCTTGAGCGACTCCCTTGTTCATTTCCGATTGAGCGGTTCACTGCAAGACATGATTTACAGTATGAACCTAACCAACACGGAGTTTTTTGCCTATCAGTTCAAGCCGTTGTTGACATTTTTCAATTCGTTCAACAACAGTCTGCTGATTGCTGACGAAGTGGGACTGGGAAAAACGATTGAGGCTGGATTGATTTGGACTGAGCTCACTATGCGGGAACAGGCACAGCGCCTTCTTGTGGTTTGTCCTGCTCCGCTTTGTGAAAAATGGCAATTTGAACTTCAATCCAAGTTTGGTGTGACAAGCGAGATAGTCAATGCCAGAACGCTTCTACAATCTATTCGACAGATTGCCTCTGGAATGCGTCGTGCGGGCGTTTTTATTACGAGTTATGAGCAAGTTAGACCTCCTCGTGGATGGAACGATTTGAATGAAAGAGAAATCTTAGAATCTTCGAGAGCAGCGCTTGCTCAGTGCCTTGACGATAAGAATTTGCGCGATGATGTTTTTCAGATGCTAATCGTTGACGAGGCTCACAGGGTTCGTAACGAACAAAGCCAACAGCATAAAGGTGTTTTGGCTCTACGGGGAATTTCTGAGAATACTCTTTTCTTGTCGGCTACACCGATTCAAACAGGTAATGAAAACCTCTATTCGCTCTTAAAAATTTTGGATCCAACCACCTATCCTTATCCGGAGGCTTTGACTCAGGTCATCGATATGAATAAGCCGCTGGTTTCCCTTGAGTCCTTAATTGCGAATTCGGAAGTATCGGTTGACGAGCTTAAAAGAAATCTAAAGGATATTCAAAATCGACGGTTCGTGTTTGGTGCTGATTTGACGGGCATTGATGCGTTATTAAAGGAAAACATCACAGATGCCGACCTTCATGAGAAAAAGTTTCGTGTTGAATTGATTAATCGCATTGGACAACTTAACCCATTAAATCGCATTATGACCCGCACGCTAAAGCGCGATGTTCAGGACCGTCGAGTCGTTCGCAATCCCATTGTCTGCCCAATTCAATTAACAGAAAAAGAGAGAAAGTATTACGACGCAGTGACAGTTGCTGTGCAGCGTTATTGTGAGCATAGCGATTTGCCCGTGGGTTTTATTCTGACCTTTTCTCAGCAAATGATGTCAAGTAGTTTGCCAGCCTCTCTTCGATATTGGGAAAACATGCAGATTAGTAGAGAATCCCCGGATTTCCTCGATGTCGTTGATGAGGGCGCCTGCGAGAGCGATGACGATGACATGGAGCAACAGGCAGACTCCATTCTTGCTGCTCTTCGTGACACAGCAAGTCATTTTTTACAGACAGAAGGGAAACTTGAGGGCGATAGCAAGCTTGATGCGTTAATTCAGGTGATTCACAACCAATTTGGGGTTGAAGGTTCGAAGAAAGTTCTAGTTTTTTCCTTTTACAAGGCGACACTAGGTTACCTTGAGGAAAGACTGTCAAGCTGTGGCATTCGTTGTGCTCGTGTCGATGGTTCGATTAGCCGACAGGAGCGACAACTTATTGTGAATCAATTTAAAGAAGGTGCCTTTCCTGTTCTTTTGTGTTCTGAGGTCATGTCTGAGGGTGTTGACTTACAGTTTGTGGATTGTATGGTCAATTATGACTTACCGTGGAATCCAGCGAAGATTGAACAGCGGATTGGCCGAATTGATCGAATCGGACAAAAATCTCCGTCGATTACGATTATCAACTTTTATTATGAAGGAACAATTGAAGAGCGCATCTATAAACGTCTTTTGAATCGGCTTAAAGTCTTCACAGAAACTCTTGGTGTCGCAGAGGAAGTTTTGGGAAAGGTTATTGAAGATTTACAGAAGAGCTTATTTTCTAAGCAATTAACTCCACGACAACAAGAAGAGCAACTTGAAAGGGCCAAGATGGCCATAGAGCGTTGTCGTCAACAAGGCGAGGAAGCTAAAGGAAACTCTTTTGTCTATCAGATGATGAACGAACAGATTCAAGATGCTCGTCGACTTCAGCGATATGTCACTGGGGAGAACCTAAAGGCCTATGTCGAAAGTTATTGTCGCCGAGATTCGGGAGGCTCGCGGCTGGTTCGCAAGCACGATGATCTGTACGGACTTGAACTTTCAAGTCATGCACGTGCTAGTTTTGAGCAGTTTTTGCTGGAAAGAGAATCGTCCCTTGAAACAACGGATCTTTTGTCAAATCCGTCGCTGGAACTGCGTTTTATTAATAAGAGAGCACCAGAACCTAGGGGAATTGAGCGTGTTACCCAGGGACATCCTTTGATTCGCTTCATTTCAGCTATAACCACGCAAGAGTCTATTTCCAAGGATAAGACAGCGGCTCTTTCTCTGATTTGTGCGTCAAATGAGGCAGGCGTTTATAGCAAGATTCCAAAGGGGATTTATGCGTATTCAGCCCAACTATGGACAGTTGAACTCAAGGGACTGCTTAAACGGAGATCGAAAATTGGGTATGTAGCAATCAACATGAAGACTCAGGAACCGTTGTCCGATGAGCAGGCTGAAATACTCGTGACGCATGCAGCTTCCTATGGACAAGATATAGTTAATTTCCGGAATTTTCCCGCGGAAGACACTATTCTTGAAACGGTTTCTGATGCAGAAGATTTGATGCATACTAAATTTGAGTCGTACCATGATGCGGTTCTTTTGCGGGCGCAGGAAGAGGCCCTGATGACTAAGAGCATCAATCAAAACAAACTGATGGATCTGAGCAGACATTACGAGGAGCAACTTGAAAAATTGCTACAGCAGGAAAAGAACAATGTTGCTGGTGTTAAAGGCCGCAGAGTGAAGATTGAGAATGCTTTTTCCAAAAAGAAACAAGATTACGAAGACCGCATAGCGAGTGCCGAGTTGGCCATGACAGAATTAAAAAATACGCATGTTACGTTTTCTAGTGGGATTATTGAGTTCAGGGATGCCTTATGAGCCAAACAATCAAAGAGCAACTCTTGAAGCTTTTCCGGGGCGTTTGGGGTAAGTCTGAAAAGACTTCGGATAGTTACCCAGCCCAAGAAAATCTCCTCAGGTCTCAAGAGGAGTTTCGGCGAATCAGAGTTTTTCGCAGGGAAAATCCTGGATTCGACGTAACAAGCCACAAAAGTCACCCCTAGTCTCGTTGCCCCAAGAGCACGACTTAAAGAGTCAATTAACGACTACGCAAACAAGGGCGGCTCCAAGTTCAAAGAGTTCAAACCATAAAAAGACGCACATCGCTGGAATTGCGGCAGATGCAAGGCTTAATTTGGCTGGAGGAGGAATTCTTGAAAACTATAAACTTCTTTCTGACGAGACGTTAGGAATTGATTCTCGCTTTGATGATAATTCGACAGAAATCAAGATAGGTTTAGATTTTGGAACATCCACGGTCAAAGTGGTTGCTAAAACAGATACGGACTTTATTGCTATACCATTTATTCGAACAGAGGGCATTTCCGCCTACCTATTGCCTACTCAATTGCATCAAAGGGAAGACGGCATTTTTACGCTTGCCTCAGAAGCGCCTGCCAATCGGTTGGATTTGAAACTTCAATTACTTAGCAATTCTCAGAGTCGAGAGGCACAAATTTATGCCTCAATTTTCCTTGCCCTTGTCCTGAGGCATGTCCGCAGTTGGCTGTATTGTTCCTATTCTAAGTACGATCAAGAGACCATTTCATGGGAATGTTCAATTGGATATCCTTCAACAGATAATGATTCTCAGGCTGCTTCCACATGGCGAGAGTTGATTTACCGCTCTTGGATTCTTTCTGTACAACCCGGCGGAGTCACATTTCCCGAAGCGGAGCAAATTTGGAATCATCCGTTAAAGGACTTCGAGAAACAGATTAGTTTCGACTACTTCAATTGCATGCCCGAAGTTGCTGCGGCGGTTGCTGGCTTTCTTCGAAACCAGCCAATCTACGACGATTTCAAAGGAAATTACACCCTCGTAGATATTGGGTCTGGGACGGTTGATATTTCTGCTTTCTCCTTCCAGACAATACCGAATCAGCATAGTTACGCTCGGACTTTGTTTAGCACCCAAGTTGGTCATCTTGGTACATCCAATTGTTACCACAGTCGCCTGACATGGTTAAAGAATCCGATGCTCGAGGCAAAAGACTCTGCTGACTTTACCGATGGCGAAAAGTCACAATTAACGCAGTTCATTCGTGAAATAGATAAAGAAAAGAAAAAGGTGTTACTTGCTCCAATCAAGAATTCGATTAAGGAATATTTTTCAGGAATTAGCGTAGAGCAGGGGACCTCTTCGCCAGATACGGAGTTTTCCAAAGCATTAACAAATCTTCTTGCGAAGGTCCGTTCCAACTGTGATAAGAAAAAGGTACTTAGTCGGGATGATATTTCTAGGATGCCGGTCTTCTTTTGCGGAGGAGGAGCAAGGTCAAGTTTTTATCGCGAGGCTTTCTTGCGGCAGCATCCCAATATCGGCTGGCTGAACGTTAAAAAAGTTTTGGAAAACGATGCGATAAAAGAGTTGGCTGAATCTCTAGTCATTCCAATTGATACACGGGATTATGATCGTCTTTTGGTGGCTTATGGATTAAGTGCTGTGGAGCCTCCGAAATCTTTTATTGCAGATAAGCTTGCTGAGCAGCCAATTAGGGAGGATTGGGAATTTGTTACAAAAGACATGATTTAGTATTAACAAAGACGGTTGTCAGATGTAACAAAACCTCAGCATTAAATCGTAGTTAAATTAGAGACATATGGCATCTATAAGATTTTAAATTGATTTTTACAGAATAAAAAGTGTTATGACAAATATTCAATTCGATTTGGATTGCACTGGGAGAGAGTTTGTGAGAAAGTTTATTTGTGTTATCTCGCTTATGGGAATAGTTCTTTTCTCTGGATGTTCAACATCTACTCAGTTTGGTTCCATAGCGTCAGATATTGAGTTGGCTTCTCGGAGCACTTCGCCTTTTGACGAAACCATATTTTCTGGGGAAATAATCCAACACAACACCAATACGGAAAATCTTCCTGAGTATCGAATCTTTCACAAAGGAGCATCTGGTTTTGTCTCTCGGACATCTGTGAGGAATTCTGCGCTAAAAAGAATCAAGGCTTTTTGCAGTGACAAAGAGGCAACCCCTATCATTATCACAGAACGTCGCTCTTCTTCTGCTTTGATTCCAGGAAACTTTCCTAGAGCTGAGTTCATCTTTATTTGCAAGAAAAATCCACCAAAGAAGACTATCTCAGACGCCTATGAGAATTTATTGCAACTCAAGAAACTCCTGGATGCTGGAGTTATAACGCAGGAAGAATTTAATAACGAAAAAAGAAAAGTATTTTCTGTTCCTTGAAAAGAATAACAAGATAACTAAACTATCTTATTTGACTCTAGTGATTCTTAATATGAAGCGATTTGCTGTTATTTTAGTTTCAGCGATACTCGCAGGGTGTGCTTGGCGAGGTAGCTTACCAAACGATTTTTATCGACCGGATATTCGTGTGGCAGATCCAGTACCTGTCACGCTTGGGTTAATCGTATCTAGAAAGCCGGACGTCGTTAGGTATGGGATATCGGTTGATTATCAACTTAACATCGATAATTATATATATGCACTACAGGACGAATTTCGCATCCAATTTCGCTCAGTACGATTACTCGATGACCCATCTCAGTGTCCTGAGTGCGGGATTTTCGGGTACTCGACATTATCTGTGAATCTGAATCAAAAGTTGGATACATATGAAGGACAACTCAGAGTTGACTTTTACACTCCGGGAAAAAAGCCTTTGGTTACGCTGAAAAGTAAGACGCACGGATCGGCGGCTCCGTCAGCGATACTTCAGTGGCAAATGGAGATGAATATGACATTGGCTGGTCTTTTGGCGGGACCAACAATTGAAAAATGTGGAGAACATATAACTTTGGTTACTGCACGAGCGGTAACTGAACTTGTTGAAGATATTGGAGCACAAGTTAGAAATAGCCTAGTTTTTCATCCGAAAAAATCAGATAAACTATCTCATTCTTGGAAAACTGAAACTGAGTTTTAAAGGATGCCAATAATTATTAGAATTTTCTTAAAGTTTATCGATTTTACAATAATAATGATGATTTAATTCCCATAGTCTATTTTTGTCTTTCGCAAAAAGACGAAACTTTGAGGAACAAACAATGGATAGTCAAGAAGTAAAGGAAGCCGCATGGGAATGGCGTGATGAAGCCATGAAACAGTGGCGAGCCTTCTTAAAACGCTGGCCGATTGAAAAACTCCCCTCGCTTACTCTTAAGGAATATACCGACTCTGGGAATTCCAAAGACTATTTCTGCTATTGGCTTGAATTTGGCACAAAACGCATCTATGGCATTGCAGGTGGTAGTGCCATCAAGTTTGGTGTCTATTGGAGTGCCGAACAAAATAAGTACGTTACGACAAAAGGACAGGATCCGAAACAGTCTTTTAAGAAAGTTAAAGAATTAATTGTCAATACAGCCCAAGCAGCACGGCAACATGACTTTTCGAAATTGATTGAACTATCCAAATCAACAACCCACGAGGTGCTGCTTTGGAAAGTAGCGTATCTGTATCAGGATATAAACCATCCTTGGCTGTTCCCATTTGGGGCTAGGAACTACTTTACGAGGATGTTTCATAAAGAAACCTCTGTCGCAGAGGGACAAAAACGACTCCAAGAGGAGATTCGAGGGCAGGACTACTGGGAATTCTCGGAGAGAATGCAACTTCTTGCTGAAAAGCGCAGACCGAAAACTGGCGCGACAGGAAATGCAATTGACGATGACCTCCAGATTGATAATTTGAATCCTGAGATTTATCAAGCATTGGAAATTCTAAAATACAAAAAAAATGCAATCCTTGTTGGAGCGCCGGGCACGGGGAAGACCTATTCGACAAAGGAGATAGCGGTTCGTCTTTGCCTCGAGGGTGATGCGAAATACTCAGATGAAATCAACATCGAGCAGGAATATCAGCGCCTTGTCCATGAGCGGCGGATTCGGTTTACGACATTTCATCCGTCTATGGATTACGAAGACTTTATTGAGGGATATAAGCCGGTATCTGATACAGACGGAGAGCAATCGGGCGGAGGCGTCCGATACGAAGTGGTTTCTGGAATTTTCCAACAGTGCTGCTTGGATGCCAAAGTAAAAGAAATCGACAGAGCACAGGGCATCCGTGACAATGCGACGGTTTGGAAAGTATCACTTAAGAAGGCCGGTCCCAATGAGGTGCGGGACTATTGCCTGACTCACGATGTTATTCGTATAGGGTGGGATGATTTTGGAGAAGACCCAGAGTCGGTCGTGTCCGAAGGCGGCTACGTTCCGGCACCGGTTACCGCCTTTATCAACAAGATGCAAATCGGAGACTTAGTTGTTTCCTGTTATTCCAGCACTCAAACTGATGCTGTTGGTGTTATTGTCAGCGACTATCAATGGGATGATTCTTTGCCAGAATACAAGCGTCTCCGGCATGTCAAATGGTTGTATCGGGGAAAGCCTATTGATGTTCTGAGCCTCAATAATCAAACATCGCTGACTTTATCAACCGTCTATAAATTGCAAACAACAGCGGCAGAAGTACTGAACTTTCTTAGGGAAAAGGGAGTGGAGAGTTCAAAACCTGTTGATAACAAGCGGCTTCCGTATGTTCTGATTATCGATGAAATCAATCGCGGAAATGTTGCCAAGATTTTTGGGGAACTCATCACACTCATCGAAGTCGACAAGAGAGACAAGGGAATCGGCGCATCGGGTGTTTCTGTAGTCTTGCCGTATTCTAAGAAAACGTTTTCTATTCCGGACAATTTATACATCCTAGGAACTATGAATACGGCCGATAGAAGTATTGGAAATATTGACTATGCGGTTCGTCGTCGTTTCGGCTTCGTTCAATTTTATCCGCATGCTGTTGATAGCGAGGATTTTGACAAGGAGCTCTTTTTTCTGGTCAGCCGCTTATTTGTTGAGAATCCCGAAGTTGACGATAAATCGGAACTTAAGCCGAGTCAGTTCCTTAATCCAGACTACGACTTTGCCGATGTTTGGTTGGGGCAATCCTATTTCTTTAAAACAGAGGATGACGACACACGCGTTCGGTGGCAATACGACATCAGACCGATTTTGGATGAGTACATAAAAGACGAGGTTCTCTTCCCTTCAGCAAGAGAGGAAATCGAGCGTATTGAACACGAGTATTTCAAGATAAAAGAACAGGCAGAAGAATGATTACGTGTTCAGAGCATTCGTATATCCTCATTTCTTCACTTCCGGAAGAAGAAAGAGAGATTCTTGATACCTTGCAAGACAAAAAGGACAAGATTCTCTTGGGAGGAGAGGATTTTCGTCCCTTTTCATGGGAACATGAAAAAGAGGCTCTGACCTTGTCAACTTCCTATTTCCTTGGAACGGATTGGCTTGTTGAGAATCGATTGCCGCTGCATGTTCAGAGCAAACTTGACTCAGATCAGGAACGCTTAAACTACCTTGAAATCTTTTCGAATGCTTTCCATGCATTAGACGATTTTTCGGAATCGGACCGAAAAGAATGGATGAAAAACCTGTTTTGGATTGATTTCAAGGCACCCAGAATTCCGCTTGTCCAAACCCAAGCGGATGGTTTGCTTCTCTTTTTAATCGTTCTTTTTCTTTGCTCGATTTCTCGCATCGTTAAGAAGGGATTGAAACGGTCGTTTTACATCACTTTCCAGTGTTTTAAAAACAAGATTAAGGGACGTATCCGTCTGAGCACGACGTTGTCTTCTCAATGGAATAGACCCATCCCTTCCGTCTTTCATTGTCAGCCGCAAGAATTTGGCGTTGATAGTTCAGAAAACCAGATTCTCAAGTACGCCCTGACCCTGTGCCTTAATTGTCTGAGCAACTTTGCAAGATTAGATCCAGATAAAACTCGCCTGAGGGCACTACGCCGCCAGGCTCTTTTGTGCAAGGAATCGTTTGAAGGGGTATCAACCGTACCGGACATTAAGTCCTTGTTGTTCTCCTTTAAGAACAATCCGATTTACAAAGAGTATACGGAAGTCCTGTCGTTGGCTAAACAACTTATTCGGCATTGCAACTATGGCATTGGCTTTAATGAGAATCAACGTCGAGAGACTCCGCCTTATTGGATAAACATGCCAAAACTTTTTGAGTTATATGTGTACGATCAACTCAAAGAGGCTGTCGGTTCTGAGGGAAAAATCCAGTATCAGCAGCATATCCATTATCAGGTTCTCGATTACCTATGCAATTCAACTCAGGAGGGGTGGGAAGCCTTTATCGCGGATGCAAAATACAAGCCGACTTACAAGACCAAGGGAATCGACATGGAAGATGCAAGACAGGTTTCCGGATATAGTCGACTCACGAAAACATATACTTCATTAAAAGTGCAAGATATGCACTCGAATATCCGGTGTTTGATTGTTTATCCAGATAACGAGGCGCCTGGTGTCCTAGATCTTCGAAATGCAGTTGCTGTTCATGGTTACGAGGACATTTATAAGGTTGGGGTCAAACTCCCAATGTGTAGAGATTGTCCTCCAGGATGCTTTTCATCCTTGACAAAGACAGCAAAGGGAACTGGCTTGAAGTGGCGAAATGACAGAATGAAAATGCGGCTCGATTAGGGGACTCGGGTCTGCACAAGACCATGCTAGATTTGAAGTAAAATTAATAGTTTCTACGTACTTACTGAGCTCAATTTAGAATATAAAGGAAGGTCGCTGGAATGCCGATTTTGCGGTGGATTAATGATGGTGACGCACGTTGTGCTGCGAAGAACGTACCATTTCACTTGCTGGAGTTTGTAAAAACTTATGGGAAACCAGCGGGGGTTCTCAGTACGAATGTGTTGATTCACGGGGACAACCTGCTGGCCTTGCGTGCCTTGCTTCCTTTCTATCGAGGCAAAGTGAAATGTATCTACATTGATCCACCATACAACACGGGCAGCGCCTTTGAGCACTATGACGACAATTTGGAGCATTCTCAGTGGCTGTCAACCTTGTATCCTAGACTTTGTTTATTACGTGAGTTTCTTACCGAAGATGGTTCTATTTGGGTGTCTATTGACGATGACGAACAAGCCTATCTCAAAGTTCTATTAGATGAGATTTTTGGACGTCACAATTTCGTTTCGACCGTTGTTTGGCAAAAAATTCATAGCATCAAAAATGATGCGAAGTACCTATCTAATAACCATGATTTCATTCTTGTATACGCAAAAAACAAAGAACGAGTTCAATTCAAGTTATTGGAAAGAACTGCTGAAATGAATGCTCGTTATAAGAACCCGGATAATGATTCAAGAGGGCCTTGGCAATCAGGAGACTTGGTTGCGAATGAAGAACGAGTGAACGGCTATTTTGATGTGATTTCTCCTAAAACAGGGAAAGCTTTCAATGTCCCTAAAGGTAAGCATTGGGTCTATTCACAGGAAAATATTGAAAAGATGATTTCTGAAAACCGGTTGTATTTTGGAAAGGATGGGAATGCTTTCCCCCGTAAAAAAAGGTTTCTTTCAGAAGTAATGGACGGGCGTAAATGTGACACTTGGTGGATAAGTGAGGACTGTGGACACAACCAAGAGGCGAAACGAGAAATTATTTCTATTTTTGGCAAATCAAATGTTTTTGCCACCCCCAAGCCTGAACGACTTATTTCCAGAGTGATTGCGGTCGCTACAAATGAAGGGGACACAGTTTTGGATTCATTTCTTGGGTCAGACACTACGGCAGCCGTCGCTCATAAATTAGGCCGTCACTACATTGGGATTGAAATGGGTGAACACGCTAAGACCCACTGCATCCCCAGACTTCAGAAAGTGATTGAAGGCGAGCAAGGCGGCATCAGTGAAAGCGTCCATTGGCAAGGCGGAGGCTCTTTCAGTTTTTACGAACTTGGCGAGCCAGTGTTTGATGCCTATGGAAACATCAACCCTAAGGTTACGTTTGAAACGTTGGCTGGGTATCTTTGGCAGAAGGAAACCAAGACTACGACGCTTCCAGAGAAAAAACCGTTTTTAGGTGAGTTCAACGGCGTCGGAATCTACCTACTTTACAACGGAATCCTCGGGAACAATGTGCTTGAATCGGGCAATGTGCTCACGCGCAAACTGATGAAGTCGCTTCTTGCCCAGTATCCGCACCAGGGGCCGAAAATCATTTATGCTGACGCTGTAGCGGGCATCACGGCTCAAGAACTTGAAGCTAATCAAATTACATTCAAACAGATTCCCTACGACGTTCGGGGATAAAGTCATGATGAAGCTGAAAAACTATCAAGAAGCCGCCCTTTCTGTTTTGGGTGAGTTCTTGGACAAGTGCAGTGAAAACGGCGATATTGCCGAGGTTTACGCTAATCTTTGTGAGAACAATAATTGGGTTGATAGCGGCAAAGCACTCTATCACGATCGCTTCAACGGTGCCCCGGCCGTTTGCGTGCGAGTCCCGACGGGGGGCGGCAAGACAGTCATTGCGGCTGCCTCAGTCAAGGTGGTTGACGACGCGTACCTCCAAACAGGCGGCGCCCCGGTCGTACTATGGCTTACGCCGTCGGACGTGATTACGCAACAAACGCTCAGAGCCTTGTCAACGTCAGGGCATCCCTACCGGGAGCTGCTGGAAGCAAATTTCAGTTCCGTTCGTGCGATTGATATCGACGAACTCCCCAACCTTTCTCGTTCTGACCTGGAAAACGGTTGCACAATCATTGTAGCCAACGTTCAGACGTTTAACATCACTGATACAGACAAACGCAAGGTTTACTCGTTCCGTGAGGACTTGTCAACGCACTTTACCGGTCTGACAGCCCAAGAAGCAGAAGGCTTGGAGCGCGTGTCCGCCGAAGATACACAAGTGAGCGAAGACGGCTCCTATCTTAAGCGCCACAATGTCGGCGAAATCAAGCATTCCGTGGCAAACCTCCTTCGGTTGCACCACCCCTACATTGTTGTTGATGAAGCCCACAACAATCGAACCGACAGGTTCTTTGACACGTTGAATCGTCTCGGGCCGCGTGTGCTCCTGGAACTCACGGCAACGCCGACGACGAAAAATAACGTAATTTACCAAGTCTCGGCTTGGGAATTGAAAGCCGATGAAATGATTAAGCTGCCGGTGCTGCTAAACGAACACACCCAGACGGGTTGGCAAGCCTGCCTGGACAAAACGGTCGCAATGCGCCAGGAATTGGAACGCAAGGCTTCCGATGAAACCCAATACCTCCGTCCGATTGTCCTGATTCAGGCTCAGAAGAAAGGCAGCGAACCGTCTCCAGAAGAGGTGCGTGACTATCTGATTGAATCTCATCACATTCCTGAAGCGCAAATCGCCATTGCCACCGGGACGCAAAAGGATTTGGAAGACGTCAATCTTTTTTCGCCGGACTGCCCAATTCGCTTTGTCATCACCATCCAGGCTTTGAAAGAAGGCTGGGATTGTTCTTTTGCCTATGTACTTTGCGGGTTGCAGAACATCCAGTCTTCCAAGGACATCGAACAGCTTTTGGGGCGTGTGCTACGAATGCCGTATGCCCAAAGACGAAGTAATGAAGCATTGAACTGCGCCTATGCCAACATCATGTCTGAAAACACCCAGGTATTGGCTCAGACATTACGAGACCGTCTTGTCGCAACTATGGGTTTTGACAAGATGGAATCGACGGCATTGGTGGAAATCGAAAATGGAAAAGAATCCCGACAGCAATTGCTCCCAGATGACGTCCAGTTGGATTTTTTCGGACCAAAAAAGCAACAGCAAGGTATCAAAATTGTGATTCCTGTCAGCAAGTCTCCCGAAGAGGTCCAAAAGGAAATCAAGGAAAACGACCTAGAGGAAGTGATTGAAGTTCTGGATGCCCAACCTAAAAATGGGGTGCTGATATCCGTGAAACCGGGTATAACCCAAGAAACCGAGCAGAGAATCTTGGACACTCTTGGCAGAAATGAAAGTATAAAAGCCAAGGAAGGTATCAATAATTCTTTGAGGGATTTCCATATTGCCATCAGTCAAAAGGCAGCAATGGATAATCAGAAGACGCCATTTCCGAGAATTCCTTGTCTTTGTTTCCTGGATCCCGATGATGGTGAATGCCGCGTGTTAGATCAATCTTCCGGGATTGACAGCTTGTGGAATCCAAGCAAGTATGCTACGCGCTTGGTGGATTTCAAGCCGCGTCAGGTCGTATTTATTTCCAAACTGGATGTCAATGCCCATGCAAAACTTCAGGTTGAGACACTCGAGAAAGATGTATTTGAAATTAAGGACGAGGATAGTTTTCTGACGACTACAGTTCAGGATTTAGTTTTATGGCTTGAAAAGGAAGTTCACCGACCGGATGTAACCAGTGCGGTCATGACCGCTTTTGTCGGAAAGATTGTGCATGAGTATCTGATTGGAGAAGTTAAATTCTCTCTTTCACAAATGCTACAACTTCGCGTGCAAATCGCCAATGCTATCAAACGACTTTTGGCGAACAACTACGAGCAGGCTTGTAAAGAGAATTTCCAACGCCAACTAGATTTAGCATGCCCAACGCCTGATGAAGATATTTATTGCTTCCACTACGATTCGAGCCGGTATACGCCGCGCAACGTCTATGATCCCCAAGAAGGCGGTCGAGACTTTAAAAAGCATTTTTATTCTTCGATTCACGATTTGAGGGCCAAGACCGAAGGAGGAAAAGAAAGGGAAGAGTTTCTTTGTGCCGTTGCCATCGAGGACAATCTGCATGTAAAACGCTGGATTCGCAACATCGAATCTAGTCCATATTCTTTCCGGTTGGCTAAATCTTCCGGATACTTCTACCCAGATTTTGTGGCCGAACTTGACGATGGCCGTATCCTTGTTGTTGAATACAAGGGCGAAGCTTTGGTTACAAACGATGACTCCAAGGAAAAGGCGGAAATTGGTGCAATTTGGGAGAAAAACTCCAATGGGCGAGGACTTTTTCTTATGGCAAGAAAGGAAATCAATGGTCAAAGTGTTGCGAACCAAATTGAAGACAAAATCTCAATCTAGAGCAATGCGTCTTTGGTTATGATGAAATCACCGAGAATAGCAAGGGTTGGTCCTGTAGACGTAAAACTAATACCAAGAGAGACATAACTCTAGCGAGAATTAGTTCCATTATTGATAATGATTCGAGAACAATCTGACCAGGGAGCAGATACGGATATTCTGCATTGCATTTTTTAAATGGAAAATACTAGCCTGTCTTTTGTTGCGCATATTTCAAGTCGTATCCTGAAATAATCTTCGAGAAGGAAAAAACTCAAATACGGGATTTCAAAAGAGTGTTTGTCAATGTTTCTCGGCAGAATCGAGCAGCGCACTGTAGGCGGTACGAAAGAATCCAGAGGCTGGACATTCTTCATGGGTTACTTGGGTTGCTAATGTAGTTGCGTCAAGTTGCAGTCGATAAAGACAAAGTATGTAATTTCCACCATGAAATTTTATAAACTGCAAAACGTGTATTTTATACATTAACATATATAATAATTGTCCTGATTATACCAAAACTGTTCCAATGCTCTTGAAATTATAAATTTGTAGATCCATGAAAAACATCGTCATCCTCATCTCCGGCCGCGGATCAAACTTCGTGGCCATCGCCGAACAGGCTAAAAAAGAACACTGGGACAAAGAGGGCATTCGCATTGCGCTTGTTGTGAGCAACCGTCCTGATGCAGCAGGGCTTGCTAAAGCACAAGACCTCGGCATCCCGACGGTGGTTATTGACCACAAAGCGTACCCGGACCGCGAAAGCTTCGAGCGCGCCATGATTGAAGTTATCGACCCCCTTAATCCGGTTGTCATCGTTCTTGCCGGTTTCATGCGCGTTTTAACCGAAGTCTTTATTCATCACTACGAAGGAAAGATTTTGAATATTCACCCGGCGCTGCTCCCGCTTTTTAAGGGCTTAGATACCCATAAGCGGGCTCTTGAAGCCGGTGTGCGTGTTCACGGCTGCACGGTGCACTTTGCAAGTTGTGAACTGGACGGCGGCCCCATTGTCGGTCAGGCCGTGGTTCCTGTTGTGCCGACCGATACTCCGGAGAAGCTTGCCGCTCGTGGACTTAAACTCGAGCATGTCCTGTTCCCGCGTTGCGTGCACGCCGTTGCCACGGGAGATGTGAAATTACAGGACGGTCGCGTTATGATGAGCGCCCAAACAGCGCAAAACCTTGCTGTTTTCGATAACTTAATCGAGTAAAGAACGATTCCGATGTCTGAAAAACCGCAGTTTAAAAAGAAGATGCCCTTTGCTCCGGTGCGTACCAAACACACCGAAACGGGGCGTCGCATGACGGAGCGCCAGAAGGCCGCCTACAAGAGGCAAAAAGATGCGTACCGCGAAGCGCAAAAAGAGGGACGCATTGTCAAAGGTAAAGCCAGTCACGAGCGCCTTGTCAAAATCAATCCCGGAAAAGTGCGCATCACGAGTTTGATTGTCGGGGAATTAACACGCGCCTTAGCGGTGATTTTGAAGCTTGACGGACCGGCCGATCAGCTCATGAAGGCCTTTTTTAAATCCAATCCCAAACTCGGAAGCCGAGATCGTGCGATTTTGGCGGAGGCGATTTTCTATGCACTGCGGCACCTAGCATCGATTACCTACCGCATGAAACCGATTGCGCCCGCTCGGGCTCCGAAGGTTGCAGCGCTTTTAACGCTCATTTTGCAATACGGCAAGGATGCCGTTCCCGATTCGATCCTCGGAAGCGACAAGGGACCCTTGGACAACATGCTTTCTGCGCCGATGGAGAAAGCCGCGCCGGAAGTTGCAGCCGAAATGCCGTTTTGGCTTTACGACCGAATCGAAACGCAATACGGACCCAAGGAATCACAAGAAATTTTCAAGGCTTCGCAAGAAGGGGCCCCCTTGGATCTTCGCGTCAATATCCTTAAAGCCAAACGCGAGGATGTCTTAAAGGAATTGGAAGAACACGGCGTTAAGGGAGAGGAAACTCCCTTTTCTCCGGACGGCATTCGCCTTGTGGATAAACCAGGCTTAATTCGATGGCCGATGTACCAGGAAGGGCGAATCGATGTCCAGGACGAGGGAAGTCAACTTATCGCCCGCTTACTTGGCGCCAAGCGCGGCGAGATGATTTGCGATTTTTGCGCAGGAGCAGGCGGCAAGACCCTCGCTATTGGGGCTGCGATGCGCTCGACAGGGCGCCTTTATGCCTTTGATGTGAACGAAAAGCGCCTTGCGGGCCTAACACCTCGTATGCGCCGTGCCGACCTTACGAACGTGCACCCGATGGCGATTCGTAACGAAAAGGACTTACGCGTCAAACGCCTCCGGGGAAAGTTTGACCGCGTCTTGGTCGATGCGCCCTGTACGGGAACGGGCACCTTACGGCGCAATCCCGACTTGCGTTGGCGGTTAAACGTCAAGGAACTTGAGCGTATCAATGCGCTTCAAAAGTCCATTCTCGAAGAAGCCGCAAAACTTGTCAAAGCCGGCGGACGCCTCGTGTATGCCACATGCTCGCTTCTTGAAGAAGAAAACCAAGCTGTCGTCCGAGATTTCTTAAGTCGCCACCCGGAATTTGAAGCGCTCTCTGCGACGGATGTTCTCGCCAAACAAGGAATTAATCTTCCTAACTGGATCAAAGACCGATTCGGAAACGATTTGGTGATGCTCCCGAACCTGACGGACACCGACGGCTTTTTCGGGGCAGTGCTGCAAAAGAAAGTCCCGGCAAAAAGCCCGGTGCCTGAAAAGCCCTCCGAGGTCTAAAGTCGTTCGGGTTGCACATAAAATGCCTCGGACGAGGTTTTGGGCCGCATCCGAGGCACGCCTCCTTGCCCTGTAAGGGGTGAGGGCTTTACGCCTTTCCCGCCACGGCGTCCTTTTGATTTGTAATCGAGCGTTCGATAATTCGAAGCGTTGCCTTTAGGCTCTTGACCCAGGGCGTAATCGGCAAAAACTCGGCGTAACTATGAAAGTTCGCTCCGCCCGTAAAGTAATTGGGAGTCGGAATCCCGCACGAGGATAGGTAAGAGCCGTCCGTACCGCCCCGCATTGCGACGGTGTTAAGCGGAATGTTTAAATCCTTCACGGCACCGATCAGTAAATCCACGGCCGCGCGCTTTTCGGGGGTAATCGCGTCGGCGATATTCGCATACGTATCCGTAATGGAAAGTGTCATTTGAGCGCGCGGATGGCGCACTTTCAAAAAGGAAAGGGCTTCTTTTAGGAACGCTTTTTTTTCTTCAAAGCGCGCTTTGTCGTGGTCGCGTATGTTAAGACGGATGACGGCATCGGTGGCCCCGGCGACAACGGACTTGGGGTGAATAAAGCCCTCGCGTCCTTCGGTGCATTCGGGGGTCGCAGTCCGGTCCAAAAGAGCAATCAAGTCATGCGCCACAAAGACAGGGTTCACGAGAAAGCCCTTGGAATTCATCGGATGAGCGGAAATCCCGCGTATGGTCACGACGGCTTCGGCGGCATTAAAGGTCTCGTAAACAACCTCTCCGAGTTCTCCGCCGTCGACGGTGTAAGCAAAGTCAACCGGAAATTTCGAGCGATCAAGTTTCTTAGAGCCTTTTAGTCCGATTTCTTCATCGGGCACGAAGGCAACGTAAATATCCCCGTGCGGACGGTTTTCACGCGTAACGGTGCTCAAAGCCTCCATCACGACGGCCACACCGCTCTTGTTATCGGCGCCGAGAACCGAGGTGCCGTCACTGACAAGAATGTCGTCTCCGACGTAAGGGGCAAGTTCGGGGTGCTCGGCTTTTTTAAGCCAAATGTCCTTTTCAGAATTAAGGCAAATATCGCCCCCGTCGTAACCTTTCACTAGATGCGGGTGAATTACAGGGGATAGGCCGCAGTCCACGGTATCCAAATGCGCGCACCAGCCGACGGTCGGGGCCGTATGACCGGCAGAAAGGTTCGAGGGAAGTTTCCCGGTTAAGCACCCGAATTCGGAAATCTCAACGTCAGTGAAGCCCATAACCGTGAGTTCTTTGGCAAGGAGCTCGGCAAGCCGAATTTCATTCGGATTACTCGGGACCGTTGTCGCTTTGCTGTTACTTTGCGTGCTTACGGCAACATAACGCATAAAGCGGTCAATTAGATGCTGTGCTTCTGACATAGAGGACTCCTTGACTTGCGGCGGGTTTAACTCGACTGCAGGGCTTTTTCCCGAACTCGCCTCCCAAATTCGTGTGTCTCGGATTGTATCGCGCCGCCTTTCCTTTAAGCGTGGTTTTAAGGCGAGTGCCGGGCCGATAGCCTCTTCTTAGTTGGCCGGTAAAGGTCTTTGAAAACAGAGGACTTTTCGTAAAAGACCTTTTAAACCTCGGGGCTTTGACTTTGATTTAAGTCAAATGGCGCTCCTCTCGTGATCTTTCGTTGCGATACCTTCCCATACTAAATCTAGATGCAAAGTCGGGGGTGTTTCTAGATTTAGTGGCACCCTGTCGCCCTCTGTTTCTTTTGAAAAGATCATTGGGCATTTGCAAAAATCTCCTTATGATTCAAGGCGAAAGTCTTTCAAATAAAGAGATCATGCAATGATCCTTACAGGCCGTAACCGTTAAAATTCAGGTTGTAGGAAGTCTTTTTTTAGTAAGGGGGACTTAATGATTAGGACATCGGGTTTTCGGCAGTTGGTTCGGTCACCGTTCGTGACGTTTAAGTCGGCGTTTGTCAATTTACCGCGTCTGCAGATTCCGTGCCGTGCGTCTTCACTGTGCCGTTTCGGGCTTGATGCCGATTCGGCCGAAGCGATTAAGGATTTAAGCCGGAAGCCTTCAGAAGAAGCACGCTTGGTCGCCGCCTTCATTCTCATTGTCTACCGCGATGAGCTTTTGGAATCCCGTCGCGATTTGCTCGCCTGGATTAAACGCAAAGGCGGCATTGATGAGAAAAAGGAAACGGTCCTTACAACTCTCGCGCACCGGTTCGAAGCGGCCGATGCACTCTGGCTGCTTTCGGACACCGAGAGCGGCAATGAACCACCCTCAGACCGTCTCGGCAGCGAAAGCGCTTTGCATCAACGTGCAATCGCTTCTCAGAGCCCCGTAAAACCTCGCCGTACTCTCCCAATCACGTGTCACCCGAAGCGTAGTGAGAATAATTTCTTTTGCTTGGCGTGCGCTTAAATTAAAGTAGCGTGCCACCGAGAGGGCCGTGTTCGTGTCGGCGAGTGTGTTTTTTCCGACCACGGCCGTCTGCAAGGTTCTAAAGGGGAGCGACGAGGGCTTAGAAAGCGCATACGAAATCGGGCAAAGCCTCCAGCCTCCCTCATGGCGATAAAACCAGATGTTCTCCGGTATATCGCGACTATTTAAAACCACCATATCAAACACAAGGCGAGAGAAAAGCTCTCGCAAGTCTTCTTTGGGTTTACTCCCTTCACGATTAAGAATATCGGCAATATCCAGCCAGGTTACGGAGGCGGCATTGTCGCTACTCTTTGCCAACGTTGCCGCCGAAAGGCAAAAGAGGGGATTTCCGCCTGCTCGATCAAAGCGCTCTTCCAAATACCCGAGACTCGGGATAAAGCGTCCTGAGAGGGCTTTAAGGCCCGCCTTTTTCGCTAGCGTCATAGTGACGGCGGCCCACAAGGGTTCGTCGACTTGAGACGCCGGATTGCGCGGTCTTAGGACATATTCGGTCTCCGGGTTTTTCTCCGTTCGCACACGAAACTTGATTTTCGTTCCCCCGAACGTGTCTCCCAGGGACTGAATAAGGTCAATTTCTTCCTCGCTCAACCGCGAAGGATCCCGAAAGTAGCTTTCCGTGGCTCGCATAAGCCTTCCCGTTAGGGCCTTCGTGAGAATCGGAGCAGGGGCTTCGGAAGGGGCCTCTTTTCCGAAAAAGAGGGAAGAAAAGCGTAAAGATGCGGTGTTTTTGAAAAGGAAATCGACGGCCTCTGTCATCGTGTTTTCCGAATCTGTAGCTCGCGTAAGCCAAGAGCCGGGGAGGTGGTCCCTTAAAAATCCGAAAATCGGCTCCGGGAAACGGTTTGTCACAGCCCCCTTATTTTCGGGTGTGAGGATTTGGGCTCGTAGCGGCAAATCGTCACCCAGGGCAAAACCGATTTTGAGCCAGGTCGGATCGTATCGAAAGGCCAAAGTAGGGGAATCAGAATTTTTTCCTCCCTCGTCTCGAGCGATTTGTCCGACGGTCAGGATGCTTTTGTCGACAATCACGCTTACCGGAAAAATGTTTGTCATAGGACCTTAAATTTTTTTCATTGTGCTACGGATGCGTTTCGGGAGATTTTCTTCCTCGAATGCTTGCGTCATGGAATCGCCGGTCAAAATTTCCGAAAAGGGCAGTCCCATCCCGAGCGCCTGTATGACGGCAGCCACTGTTCCGATGGCCACCCCGCAATTGCCTTTTTCTATCTTCGTGAGGGTACTCAATCCTATGCCGGCGCGTTCGGCGAGCACCTCTTGGGGGACACGCCGTTTCAGACGGGCTGTTTTGATGTTGCGACCGAGCACTCGCAAAGATTCTTCTACCGCGACGGAAGGTCTCATATCGTTACTTTCCTAAAGGTTAAGTCGTGTAACCGTTACTATTATGTTAGTAAACCTAAACGAATTTGTCAAGTTCGGTTCGGGTGAAATTTTGCTAGAAACAAGGGGCTTTACACTCGCCTCCGGTCTCGACAGATCAGATAAACCGTAGGATATGAATGGAAAGCCGACTTAAACGTTAGGATATAACGATTAAGGCTTTTTAGAGGGAGTTCAGCGCTCGCTCTTTTTGAAGTGACTGCTTAAGAATTAAGCGCCTTTTTCAGCTCTCTTCCCTCGGGTCGGAAAAATTCTCGGGTTTTGACCGGCTGGTGTTTTTCGATAGAAAGTATCTATCGTTAAAAATAGTAGAATGCGGCTTTCTAAAACGAACATTACTTTCTTTTTCTCTGAATCTTTTGCGAGCTCTCGTCAGGCTTTTACGCCTTTACCATCCGCATTGAGGATTTCCTTACATTCAGCCGGCGTTTCCTTTTTCTTTGACCGAGGGCGAGAGTCTTCCGGACTTTTCTCGGGCAATCAATTCCGTAGGAACACTTGCGCCTTACTCGGCTACCGGCAGCGTTGCTTTGCCTTCACGCAGTCATTTTCGGGGCTTTTCATCGGACGCCTGTACGGTTCCGGATACTTCAAGGGCATTTATTTACGTCGTTTTTCCGTATTTCGTATCGCCTTTTGCCGGAATTGATTCTCTAAACCATTGAAACAAATGTCTTTTTTCTGATGCTTAACGTCCTTCGTTTGCCCGAAATTTTTTCATCTGTTTCCGGTCTTTCTTCTTATTTAAGGCGTCTGCGTCTTTAAAAAACGCAAAGTACTATTCCTTCAATCTTTGTAAAACTTTATTTCAGACGGCAATCGGAGTATGCTCACCTTCTTTCAAAAGTCGCGCGTATTGGGGTTTTACGCAGGAGGCGCTTCCGGGAGGAGGGATTGTGCGTAAGGTCCACGGGTTGCGGGTGCAACATGCGGGAAATTTTCCCGCCTTTTTTATTGAAGCGCGCTTTATGCAGTCGGAGAGCAGTCATGTTAAATCATAAAATCCCGTTTCATCGGGCGATGCCGATGATTCTCGGCGGGTCTTTGGTTAAGAAGATTCTTATAGCGTTGGTTTTAGGTAGTTTGACAGCGTATTTCTTCCCGAATTTCGCTGTTTCAGTTGGTTTCCTCGGCACACTTTTCGTCTCCGCATTAAAGGCTGTGGCTCCGGTTCTCGTGCTCATTCTTGTTTGCGCAGCCATTGCTAACCAGGACATCAATGCCGACAGTCACATTAAGCCGATTTTGGTACTTTATATTGTCGGCACATTCTGTGCGGCAGCTACAGCCGTGATTGCAAGCTTTGTCTTCCCGGTTTCGATTCAATTGGCGACAACCGGTGCTTCGGCTTCGGCTCCCGGCGGCATTGCTGAAGTGCTGAAAAACCTTTTCCTTTCAGCCGTTGACAACCCCGTTCATGCCCTGATTTCCGCAAACTACATCGGTATTTTGGCGTGGGCCGTCGGTTTCGGCCTCGCGTTAAAGAAGGCCTCGAACCGCACGCGCGAAATGCTTAACGACCTGGCTGACGGAATCGAATTTATCGTCCATATCGTCATTTCCTGCGCCCCGATCGGTATTTACGGTCTTGTTTCCAATACGTTTGCGACCGAAGGATTCGGCGCCTTAGTGGGCTACGTGCAGCTTCTTGCCGTGCTTCTCGGGTGCATGTTCTTTGTGGCGCTTGTTTTCAACCCGCTTCTGGTGTGGTTCTGCATCCGTCGCAATCCGTATCCCTTGACGCTCTTAACGCTCCGTGAATCGGGCGTGATGGCCTTCTTTACGCGTTCCTCGGCGGCCAATATTCCTGTTAACCTGGAACTATGCCGCAAATTGCAGCTTTCGCAGGACACCTACAGCGTTTCCATTCCCTTAGGTGCCACGATTAACATGGCCGGTGCAGCTATCACGATTACGGTTCTGGCGCTTTCGGCTTGCACGACATTAGGCATTCATGTCGACTTCCTGACGGCGGTTTTGCTTGCCGTTGTCGCGTCCCTGTGCGCTTGCGGTGCGGCCGGTGTTCCGGGTGGGTCGCTCATGCTCATTCCCTTGGCTTGCAGCCTTTTCGGAATCGACAACAACACGGCCATGCAGGTTGTGGCCGTCGGCTTTATCATCGGTGTGTTGCAGGATTCGTGCGAGACGGCGCTCAATTCTTCGTCCGATGCGCTCTTTACGGCAGCCGCTTGCTTCCGTGCCAAGCGTTTGGAGTCTCAAAAATAAACGCGTCTTGAATTGTTAAAGACGAAAAGACCGACTCAGGTGTTTTGAGTCGGTCTTTTTTTCGCCATAACCGGTCAAGTAGGAATCAAAGCCTTTGAACGGAGCGGTGTTAAAGAGCTTTTTCGACCCTTAGAATTTTTTAAAGCGTTTTATTCGGAAACCATTGCGCTTTGAGAGCGCAATTTTTCCGAATCAGTGCTCAAACGAGACGGCGACAAGTTTTGTACCGTGAAACACGGCAGAGACCTTTTTAAGGTTTTGTACCTCTTGAGTTAGGGACGACTCGCTGTAACGCTTCAGTTGTTCGGATGCTTCTTTTGTTGCGGCTTCAATGGCTGTCGTAATCTTGTTTTGCGGAATCGATTTTTTTAAATATTTTAATTCGAGCAAGTACGAGACGGCGCTCCTTACCGGAGAAACCAACAGAAGGTCTGCATAGCCCGAACCGGCTAAATCCGGTTCTTCGAGGGCTCGGTATCCGGCGCCGTACCGTGCGAGAACTTTTACCGCTGTCCGTATGTTACTTTCGTTGAAGTGACTGTAAACGTGTTCTCCGGTATCGGAGGACAGTCCTTCGGAGACAATGGTCAGTAGGGGAGCAATATCGCCTTTTTGGAGCGCAGTGGCAGCCTCGAGAACCTCCTCATCGTTAAACGTAAAGTGGCGTCCTTCGATTTCTTCCATAAAGTACCGGAAGAATTGTTCGAGAATGCAACGGTTCGGGCAAACCATATAACGCGAGGTTTCGGACGCGAACGTCAGGAACCCCATGTAATAAAGCACAGCGAGAATATCATCAGGCTTGAGACGGTTCTTTTTGTTGAGATTTAATCCGTCGCCGAAACCGCCGAATTTAAGTTTTTCTCCGTTGAGGATTGTTTCGACCACTTCTTTGACGTAAGAGCGGTCACCTAATGAGAGCAAATTTTTAATTTTCGTGTAATTAATGACGTTACGATCTAAGAGTTTAATCGGCTCTGTTCCTGTTCTTTGTAAACTGTCAAGATAATAGACACTTAAAGCAGCATTAAACACGGATGTCGTACTCTTCGGGCTAAACCGGTAGCCGTTATATAAATCATGCATGCGAGAAACGACTTGTTCAACTGTTTTGCCGCATTTTTTTAAATCAATCGTTGCCGTAATCAACATCCTTAATTCAGGTTCCGTAAAACCGAAAAGGTCGGCAAACTCCGGTTCGACGGAAATGTCTTGCCCGATTGAAAACCCCGAGGACATTGAGTCAAGGGAGATAATGGTTACTCCCGTGACAAAAATACGTTTAATCGATCCGCCGCTTGTTGCTTTCTTCAGTTGAATATAAAAATCTTTCAGAAAACCGCCGTTGTCTGTGATTTTTTTGAATTTTTCAGGGTCAGTGCTCAACAATTCATTGGCAAACTGGTCGTATTCGTCGATGATGACAAAAAGATTGAGTCTCGGATCTTGTCCGGCCACCATCAAAAAGTCATTGAGATATTCGGCCGGAGAAATATCCGGGGTACAGGCAACCAGCTTCTCGCACCCGGGCAGTGGGTAGCGACTGAAAAAATGGCTGAAAGAACGACGCAACTCCTGATTAAAGGCGCGTTCAAGGGCATTGATGCCAAGACCGGAGAAATCAAAGTGCAGTACGCAATAAGAACCTTGTGTACCGGTTAAATGGTCATAGATATAGGTGCCCTTAAAATTGCGCTCAAAAGAACCATGCTCGGCCTTGTCGTAATAGGCCTCAAGGACCTTGGTAAAAAGAGTTTTCCCGAAACGGCGAGGGCGAATAATAAAGGGAAAGTAGAGAGACAGCCGTTCCATCTTTTCGATGAACCGGGTTTTGTCCACGTACACAAAGCCTTTCTTGCGAAACTCTTCAAAATCCGTAATCCCGGAAGGAGGAAGCGGACAAAGAGTATCGTTTTCGTAGCTTTGCCTTGTTTTCAAAGGACTTCCCATTTAGTACACCTTGTTCGGCAAATTAGACAAATAGACGAGATTTCGCTTTAACACATCGTTTCATAAACGGCAGATCCAGGAAAGAATTTTAACTGAATCAACGGTATTTTTCTGCCATAATTCAACATAACTACTATTATGTTGACTTGTGTAGACGTGGATTAGGGGACGTTTTTTTCCGGTCGGTACCGAACTCGGCGCTTTCAGAATCGCCCGGTTCCCATTACTTCGAATCGGCTCCTTGAGGCATTTTCCGAATGCGCCTTAGATTGCCCAAATCGGCACCGTGCAGTTTCGGGCATCAAGCGGCAAGACGTCGGGCTTAAGACACAGAACGGCTCCCTGCCCGCGCTTGACAGACGCATTATCAAGAAGCGAGAAAACTCCGGTCAATTCTGTACCCGGATTGGCGGTCCGTTTGATTTCAATCGGATTAATTTCGCCGTTTTGCTCTAGGAGTAAGTCGACTTCCTTCTTGTCTTTGTTCCGGAAAAAGAAAACCGGAGGCTCTTTCCCGCAACCTAGGTAGGTTTTGACGACTTCGGCTACGGCGTAGTTTTCGAGAATTGCCCCATTCATTGCTCCAGCTTGCAGAACCTCCGGGCTCGACCATCGTGTCAGATGGCAGACAAGACCGGTATCGAAAAAATACAGTTTCGGCGTTTTCACGAGCCGTTTAAGGAGATGGTTCGAATATGGCCTGAGAAGAAAGACAATGCCGAGCATCCGAAGGATATCGATCCACTCTTTGGCTTGTTTTTGCGGGATTTCAGCCTCTTGTGCCACGGCGGCAAAGTTTACAAGTTGCGAGGCCCTCGCGGCCAAAATCTCCGTGAATCGATGAAATTTCAAGACATCGACGCGTTCGAGGATGCCCTTGACATCGCGCTCAATGTACGTGGAGATATAACTGCTATAAAAGAGGTCCCTCGGAGCCCCCTGTATCACCGCCGGCATAGAGCCTCGGAAAATCATTTCATATAACGCGTTGATATCGCAAGGCTTTCTCTCTTTTGCGCGATTTTGGAGCCAATCACGATTGACGGCAAAGGGACGCTGCGGAGCTCGGGCAAGTTCGGCTTGGGAAATCGACGTGAGTGATAAGACGGCAACGCGACCTGCCATCGATTCGTTTATTCCCTTCATGAGGGAAAACGCTTCGGAACCGGTTAGCCAAAAAGCCCCGGGTTCGGCTCCGGAATCGGCGGCTCGTTTAATCGCAGAAAAAAGTTCCGGTGCGTACTGAACTTCATCGATGAGAATCGGTGTCTTGTGCGTTTGAAGAAAAAGATCGGGGTCTTTTTTCGCAAGACTCCGCTCTGTCAAATCATCGAGCGTGACGTAACTTCGGGTGCTCCCCTGCATCAGGTGCCGGAGCATCGTCGTTTTTCCGACTTGGCGTGATCCGGTGATCAGAATGACCGGAAACCACTCGGAAGCCTGAGTGACAACGCTTTCCAAACTCCGATGAATATAGGTCATTACTTAAGTCCTCGGCTAATCTGCTGTTGTGAGATATTATAGCCGAAAGCAAACAACCTATGTGTAAATCTAATTGATATTCTTGAAAACTTTTCAATCGACCAGTGCGACCGGGTCAAGTTAAAAGAAGCTTTCGAGGGACAAGTCGCCCTCCCGACGACAAGGCAGCGATTTCTGGCGGAACTTTTCTTGAAAGAGCAACAAACCGGCGGAACGTTTTTTCTCCGTTGCTTTTAACCTTAAGTGCGATTGTTTTCCCGCGGATACTTAAAACGAAATTGACCTCTTTATTGCCTTCACGTCAATAAGAGACGCCGAATCGGCTACGAAAACTCTGGCTGATGAGATAGGCCCCGGCGGCTGATTCAACTGCCCGCCCCCATAGGTCGGGTTTGGCACGTGTCTCCTCAAAAGAAAGCGTACTGCAAGCGGCAAGCAATGCCGAGTTATGGACCTGAAACTTCGGGATACTCGCTTTTTTGCGAGCCTTGTCGTTCGAATGTTTTGAAAGTGTTCCGAGCAATCCGCAGGTATTCAGTTTTTCGAGATACTCAGCAATCGTCGAAACGTTTCTCCTATCCTGCAACTGCCCGAGAAGTTTCGTGAGCGATAGAATCTTTCCTGAATAAGCAATCCCTAATTCCAACGTCTTTCTTAAGAGCGCAAGATTGGCAATGTGTCCGTCTTCGAGAACATCGCGGTTGACGGTCGAATCGATGACGGAACTTTGGATATAGGCTTTCCATCGCTCGATTTGGTCGGGAATCAGGAAGGCCGGTCCCGGGTAGCCGCCGTACCAAATGTACTGATTAAGGCTTGTCCCGTATGCCTCATGCCTTTCCGGGTATGTCCAATGGGTCATGCGGATTTCTTCAAAGCGCCCGGTGAGCGATTCGCTCAATCCACTCATCACGAGAGCCCGGGCCGATTCGATGAGTAATAATCTAATGGGGCGGGCATTCCATGTATCGGCATCCCATTCGCGTTTGACGGTTTCCGACCAGTCCGGAACTTTTTGGATTTCGTCGATGACAAGAAGAAAGTCTTTGCCCTCGCCTTGGGCGTATGTGGCACGCGCCCTCTCCCACCAGGAACTTAACCAAGAGGCATCCGCGGCAGCAACGGCATCGGCCGAAAAATAAAGGGACGGGCGTCCAATGTCTCAAGCGCCTGCCTAACAACGGTTGTTTTGCCGACTTGTCTCGGTCCGAGGACGACTTGAATAAAACGTCGTGGCTCGGTAACTCGTTGTTTAATCAGGGAAAATTCTTTTCGTGTGAACATCGAGGACCTTAAGGCCTTAATTTGCGATCTACTACGCGTCATTTTGCGAGATACAACTCGCAAAAATGCATTTTTTTAAAAGTACTCCTTCTCACGGAGTTTGTGCTCAATCCCAGGTGTGACATCCTAAGCAATCCTAAAGCGTATGGATTCGGGCCTCGTTGTCCTAAGAGGTCGGTTGGTCGCGTTTTTCAGGTTGGGCTTTTCGCGTATTTGTCGGAGTTCGGTGCGTCTTAGGCCCTCGGTTTGGCTAAAATCCGAAAATCGGCCGAATCGGGGGGATATTCATCATGGACGTTAAAAAAGACAACGCGATGTACATGCACATCGCTCAAATTGCATCCGAACGCAGTTATGCCGTGCGGCTTAAGGTCGGGTGCGTGATTGTCAAGAACAATGCCATCATTTCCATCGGTTGGAACGGCATGCCGACCGGGTATGATAACTGTTGCGAAATGCAAGTGGACGGCAAACTCGTGACGCGTCCCGAGGTGCAGCATGCCGAACTCAATGCGATTTCCAAACTGGCGTTTAACGGCTTTTCCAGTCGCGGAGCGAGCATCTTTATCACCCACTCCCCGTGTATTCACTGTGCCCTTTTGATTCAAAAGTGCGGTATCGAGCACGTCTATTACCATGAGATTTATCGCGATGATTCGGGTATCCGTTTTCTAAAGCACGCCGGAATCAACGTCGAGCAACTATAGAGGCGGCTTTTTCTCCGGTGAACGATTATGGCTAAGTTCATTGAAAATCCGCGCCGTTTTTCCGAACCTGCGCGAAGCGGTGATTTCGGGGAAGCGGCCGTCAGACGCCAGCTCGAAGTCCTGCCCGATGACTACACTGTCTTTTTAAACTACGAGGCGATGAACCACGGCGGTCGCGTTTTAAGCGAATTTGACGATGTTGTCGTGACGCCGACGGGCGCCATTTTGGTTCTGGAAGTTAAAACAGGACAGCTTTCGGTCGACGAGACCGGCAATCTCATTCGAGACCGCAAGGAAGGCATTCTCGATATTTCCGAGCAGATTGCCACGCAGCATCGATTGATTTTGACGCGTTTAAAGAGTCGTTTTCCGGGTAAACATCTGCGGTTTAAGCACTTTTTGGTGATTCCCTACGGGCAGATTGCGGAGACTTGCGCCTTCAATGACGTCAGTACTTGCATAATCGATTCGAAGAAAGTGCCCTTTCTGGCCGAAATCGTCCAGGACTTTAATGCCGAGTACATCGGTCCGGAAGATGTGCTTACGGATGATGAAATCGTTGAGTTTTTCAAGGGGCAAATCGCTCTGACACCGGATGTCTCGGCCCTGGTTTCCGGCATTGAGTCGTTGCAAAACACGCGGGCTCGGGGTCTTTCCGAATGGATTCCGCGAATTCAGACCGCCTCGCCTGTCATTGAGATCGAAGCACCGGCGGGAGGCGGAAAAACGCAACTGGCCGTCACACTCCTGAAAGATGCCTGCGACCGAGGGCTGCGTGCGCTTTATGTGGGATTTCATCGAAATAATGTCGAGCGACTCAGAAAAACTCCTGTGGCCTCCCGCATCGCTTTTATCGGAACCTGGCACGAATTGGCGCGCGAGTTAACTCGCGATGCAACAGATCCCGACGAGCTTATGCCCGAAGAAAGAGTCGCCTGGTTTGATTCGCTTTCCGAGGCACTGTGTCAAACACTGAAAACTACGGCCCTACCCTACGATTTGATTGTGGTCGACGGCGCCGAAGACTTTGAGTTCGACTGGATTGATGCGCTTGCCAACGCGTTGAATCCGGGCGGACATCTTTATACGTTGCGCGATCTTTTTGCTCGGGATGCGAAATCGCATCCGGAGTTTGCTCCGCTCGATCATATAGTCGTTCGTTCGACCGAATCGGCCCGTGTCTCTCAGACGCGGGCTTCCGAGATGATCGCCCTCGAACTGGTGAGCCCCGAATTTACCGGGAACCCGGATTTTGTCGGCGAGAATACGATTGTTTCGTATGCGCCGAGTGAGTCCGTTCGCCGGATTACGGAAAAAGCTCTTGAAAATGCCGTTGCCGCCGGGTTTTCTCCCGAACAGATAGCCCTTTTAAGTGCAAAAGGGCTTTCCTCCTCCAAACTGTTACAAAAGGAGAGTTTGGGCGGGTACGCGCTGAAGAGACCGACCGGACGTTTTAATCAGAACGGCGACATGATTTTTACCGACGGTGTGCTCTTTGCCGATACCGTTCGGCGATTCAAGGGTCTGCAAAGTCCCTGTGTGATTGTGACGGAATTGGATTTCGAAGAGCTCACTCATTCCGTTCGGGCCCTCTTGTACTTGGCGATGACGCGCGCTTCGGTGCGATTGGAGCTCGTGATGAGCGAAGCGAGCGTCCGGGCGCTCAGTAACGGTAGCGCCCGGTAGGAAAGTTTTAAATTTAGCAAGAAGTCCTTGATTGTTAAATGAAAAACAATATGTAAGCGATAACTTACTTAGCTGCTTTTTCTAGGATCGGCGTTTCAATCAAGGGTCAGGGCGCGGCGAGACGGTAACCGACAAGCGTTTTTTCCACGGGAACGTATGAAAGACACTTGGGTGGTGTTCGCCTCCTACTTCCGTCGAACGATACGAAACGCGTTAAAAACCTGTAGCATTCGCGTCGGTGGAATTTTTTCGCCCTAATCTCTTATGAACTTTTATCAAATTACCGATTTCATCGGCATTGTTGCATTCGCTTTAGCCGGAATCCTTGCCGCCCGAGGACGCAAAGTCGATCCGGTCGGTGTTTTCGTCATGGCCTTTACAACGGCCTTCGGCGGCGGACTGATTCGCGACATCATCATCGATAACCGTCCCTTTTATTGGATTGCCCATCAGGAGTACGTTTGGGTCGTGCTCTTTATGACCCTGATTGCTCCGCGTATTGTCCGCAAATTCACGGAAACGCACCTGTATGCCATCTTTATCTGGTCCGATGCCATCGGCCTTGCCGTCTTTTCCGTCGGCGGTACGGCCATGTCGACGGCAGCGGGGGTCCCGGCACTGCCCGCTGTAATCTTGGGGGTGTGCACCGGTGTTTTCGGAGGTCTGTTGCGGGACGTCTTTTTATGCCGCGTACCGATGGTCCTGTCGGATAAGCAGCCCTACGCCTTTGCCGCTTTTGCCGGAAATTGGGTGTATCTGGGACTTGTGTATCTCGACATGTCCGTTGATACGGCGTTTATTGCTTCGGCGGTGTTCATTGCCGGTCTGCGCCTGGTGTGTTGGCACTTGGATATGCCGTTTGTTTCGTATGGTTCCCACAAAGGAACGGGTGACGGAACGCTTTAAGGTCTTTTCGACGTTTTCGATAAGAAAACCGCGACGTTATCAAACGATGCGTCGCGGCTTTATGACTCCGGAATCAACCGGTCTGAACGCTTAAGAAAGCTTTTTTCTCAATTGCGTGAGGTCCATGACGGCTTCGGCTTCTCTTCGATCCGTGTAGTGCGTATGGAGCAGCCGGTGCGCGGTTTCCGAGCACGGTTCTTTTAAGAATTCCGTGTACAGAATCTGCACATCGGGGTTATTGTGGCTCTGGCGCAATTGACGTTTGGAATCAATAGCATAAATGCCGGCGATACGCTTTTGCGCCCGCGTCAGATATTCGCGCTTAACACGCGGGGTTCCGCCGCCGTCAATGCAGCCGCCCGGGCACGCCATCACTTCGATGAAGTGATACGGACACGTTCCGGCTTTAATCTGATTAACAAGTTTCTGGGCATTCACAAGGCCGTGGACCACGGCAATGCGCACGGTTCCTGCCTTGCCGAGTGTGAGCGAGGCTTCTTTAATCCATTCCATGCCGCGCACGGGTTCGTACTCTACCGGACCCAATTCTTTTCCGGTGAGAATAAAGTGCACGGTACGAATCGCCGCTTCCATCACGCCGCCTGTGGCCCCGAAAATTACGCCGGCCCCGGTGTTTTCACTCATGACGGGGGAATCGAATTCCGACTCAGGGGTTTTAGCCAGGTCTACGCCGTACATCTGCAGCAGACGCGCAAATTCTCGGACCGTCAGGACCAAGTCCGTATCGGGCATGCCGTTTTGCCGCAGCTGCTCGCGAACGGCTTCGTCTTTCTTGGCCGTGCAGGGCATGACGGAGATAAAGCGCAACTTCTTGGGATTGACGTCCTTTTTCTTAGCAAAGTAGGTCTTGGCTAAGGCGCCGAAAATTCCCTGCGGCGAGCGCGTAGTCGAAAGGTTTTCGATGACTTCGGGATTAACCTTTTCCACAAAATTAATCCAGCCCGGGCAGCAACTTGTCATCATCGGAAGTTTTCCGCCGTGCTCAATTCGGTCGATGAGTTCCGTGCCCTCTTCCATAATCGTGACGTCGGCGGCCCAGTTAATGTCACAGACAAAATCGGCACCGATTTGTTTTAACGCCGTCACGATACGTTTTTCGGAATTTTCTCCGAGCGGCATCCCGAAGGCTTCTCCGAGTGTGACGCGCACGGCCGGGGCAAAAGCCACGACGGTTTTGATTTCCGGGTTATTAAACCAAGCGAGCGCCGTATCGAGTTGGTCTTTTTCCGCTAAGGCCCCGACCGGGCACACGAGCGTACACTGCCCGCATTGCACGCAGCGGGAGCTTTGACCCCACTTGTCTGTGCCGGCAATGCCGACACCGGCCTGAGTTCCGAAGCCTTCGAGTGTTAACGCAGAAAGCCCCTGTACTTTGCGACACACTTCGACGCAACGCATGCAACGAATGCACTTACTCGCATCGCGCACAAGAGCCGTAGCCGAGTCGTCAAAGGGACGCGGCGCTTTGCGGTTTCCGTTATCGGGGTTTTGCGTGAGGCCGACGTAGACGGCCGCATCCTGCAATTCGCAGTCTCCGTGTCTCGGACAGGCGGCGCAGTTTTGGTCGTGGTCGGAAAAAAGCCATTTGACCTGCTGCTTTTGCATAGCCCGGACCGTGTCGGTACGGGTGTAAACATGCATGCCTTCGGCAATCGGCGTCGTGCATGCCGTCGTGATGCGCGATGAGGCGCCGTCGCGAATTTCCACGAGACACACGCGGCAGGTTCCCGGAGTATGGTCGATCGGAAGCAACGCGCACAGGGTCGGAATAAAGATACCGGCGCGTTTGGCAGCGGCAAGAATCGTCTCGCCTTCGTTAAATTCAACAGGTCGGTCGTTAATGTAAGCCAGCATAGTCAGTTTCCTCCCGATCAGTCGGCATTGGCGACCGGTTTATCAGTGTAAAAGCGGATGACGCGATAGCAACGCATGCAGCGGGACGCTTCTTCACAGGCCTCGGCATCGGTAAATCCCGTATCGGCCGGTTGAAAGTTTTTAGAGCGAACGGCCGGATCGACACGGTGAATGGTCATGCGCTTTTTAGGCTTACAGGGCTCGACCGTATCCCAAACAAGTTTTAACCGCATGATGAGGTCACTTGCCCTGTCACGGGGGTTAAAGCGCGATTGGCCTTTAAGGTAAGCGGCAATTGATTTTGCCGCCCTGTCGCCTTGCGCGAGGGCTCCGACGAGACTGGTCGGTCCCGTGGCGCAATCGCCGCCGGCAAAAACCCCGTCCACATCGGTCATCTGTGTGGCATCGGTCTGAATATTGCCGCGCCGTCCGAGTGTCAGCTCCGAATTTTCCAGGGCTTGTGTCTCGATTTTCTGCCCGATGGCGGCAACGAGTGTCTGACAAGTGAGTGTGAACTCACTACCGGGAACCGGCGCAACACCCATGCGTCCCCTGGCATCGGGCTCGGTGGTGTGCATCTTCGTAAGCCGCACACCCGTTAGGGCGCCGTCGTGACTTTCCAAGGCAACGGGGTTTGTAAGGAAGTGAAATTCAACGCCCTCCTCCTGAGCCTCGCGAATCTCTTCTTTATCGGCCGGCGCTTCTTTGAGCGTACGGCGGTAAATGAGGTGCACACGCCCTGTCGTCACACGCCGTGCCGTGCGGCAGCAGTCCATGGCAACGTTTCCGCATCCGACAACGGCAATGTCGCCCTCTATCTTGGGTCGGCGTCCTGCGATAACTTCTTTTTCAATTTCAAGAAGAAAATCAATACCGTTTCGGTAACCCTTAAGGCTCGTATCTTCATCAGGTAAGCCCAGATAGGCGCCCTTAGCGCAACCGATTCCGAGGAAAACGGCTTTGTAGCGTGCCTTCAAATCGGCAAGCGTCATATCGCGACCGAGCTTTTTGCCATAGAAAAATGTTCCGCCTAAAGATTTAACGGCATCGGTTTCGTTTTTCAGAATGTCTTTGGGGAGCCGATACGGAGGAATGCCGCGAAGGGCCATGCCGCCCGATTCGGTGTCCGCGTCGTAGATATCGACGGCAACACCATTTTGTAAGAGGTGGTAGGCGCAGTTAATCCCGGCAGGACCCGCACCGACAACGGCAACCTGCGCTTGAACACCCTCAGGAACCGTCCTCTTAAAGAGCGAAGCAATGGTGCCTCGGGTTGCTTCGGCAATGTAGCGTTTGACTTCTTTAATGGCAAGGGGGCCTTCGAGGGCGTTTCTCCGGCAGGCTCTCTCACAAGGCCGAACGCACACGCGCCCGCAGGTCGCAACCATCGGATAGCGCTCGAGAATGACGGCACGCGCTAAAGCGTTTTGTCCGTCCCGCACAAAATCCATATAGCGCGGAATATTGACGTGGTCAGGGCATCCTTCGATGCAACTTGCGGTGACAACGCCGTAAGAAGAAAGGGCCTTGTTGTCCGTAACGGCTTTAAAGAGCTCGTCTTTAAAGTGCGTCAAAGCCGCAATCAAGGGTTTAGCACTTGTGCGTCCGATGCCGCAAAGGCTCGTTTGATCCATTTCGCAGGCGGCACTTAAGACGGCATCCCAGTCAATAGCCGCTCCTTGACCGGCTACAAGGCTTGTGAGCGCTTCATCAATAATGACAGAGGCATTTCGGCACGGTGTACAGCGTCCGCAGGAATTGGCTCGCACGGTCTTGTAGTAATCGGAAAGAACGCGTGCAAGAGAGACGGTTTTATCGAGAACCAGAAAACCCGCGTGCGCAACTAGGGCTCGCATAGGGTTGTTCGGGTCGAATTCGGCAATCGCATCAACGGGAAAATCCTCGGATGGGCTTTCGGATTTTCGGTTATCGAAGACACGACCGTTCCAGACACCGTATAAGATTTGTGCCATGTGCTCACCTTTCTGAATAACTTGACTCCAACGCTCGATTGTACTCGGTTTGTGAGTCGAAAAATCTAGGGAGTTCTGACTGTTTTTTGATGTTGTGTGTCAAGCGCAGGATAACGCCATACCACTTGGGAGTGCGGACAAAATCTTGGACTTTTTTAAGTGAAACCATGAGCCCGCCTAAATTCAGCCGGGCTAAGTCCGCCTAAGGACATTTTAATTCTTTCCTCTCGATACCATTGCATGTACTCGTGCACTCGTTTAATCAAAGTGTCTAAGGGGACACCATCCCAAGAGCGTCCGTAAAACATTTCATTTTTCATTCGCCCGAAAAAATTCAGTGGATTGTTTTTATACATCGAAAAAGGAGGTGCTCGTTGTGCCACCTGCAAATCACTCTCTCCTCTCCTGTTGGAGAGAGAAATTTATGTTTGCGACGCATTATTTCCTACCCTTGTAAAAGCTAATGGAGTAAGCGACCATACAAAGAAGGAAGGAAAGAAGGTAAGACAACATCATCATATCGTCCAAAGAGAACGGTCCTGATGCGCTTCCAAATAGCATTACCGAAATCACACCGGCATAAGCTGCCACGGTACGTGAAAACCGAGGATTTATAAACGGTAATGCTTGTTTCTTTGCCAAAAAACCGGCTTTTACGAATAGCCAAACAAAATAACCCACTATGGCGATTCCGGCACAAGCAAAAACATTCGGACCAAAGAGGTATTCAGTATAAAAGCAGAACGTGTACAGCAGGATTAGCGCAATAAGTTCAATCATTTTCGTTTGACTCATGGATTAATACGGATGATCACGTTTATAGCGTTTCGTTTGATAGTCGGGAGAATATTGGTCCCTGACCTCCTTTTCGTATTCGATGACTTGGTTCACATAGTCATACGGATAGCTAAAGAAACCTAGTTCCTTAAGGACAAGCATAGGGACTTTTACAAGCATCAATGCCCCCATCCCAATTCCTGTAAAAATATCTCCAATTACTGTTTTATTCTCATTCCCGGTATACACACTTCTAGTAGGACCTTGGATGGTATAAGAACTGCGAGATAATCTTTCCCATTCTTCTGCTGTGCATACTCTCGCAAAGGAGTTCCCCAGCAATGCGGCTACCAGACATACCGCTAAAGAAATCTTGGTAATCTTACTCATTCCTCACATTCCCCTTTTCAGCGCCCTTATGAAAACAGTTGGCTTCATGCCCAAGTATGAAGAGTCTGCACTGAATAAACATAATTTGATCTAATACCAAAGGCATAGTCATTATTTCGCTCTTAATTTGCGGATAACCCATACTTACCTAAATCAACGCAAAGCGAAATTGATGACCATGAAGAAAAACCACAAGACAAAAAGTAAAAAAGATTGGAGATGCTACCGTAGCAGTCCTCCAATCCACTCACATTCTAACTCTTAGCCTCTATTAATTATAACGCTGGTTAAAGCGTACACTTCTGTGTGTAACAAAAAACGGAGACAATGTAAATGAGTTTCTCTTTCTCAAATTTCAAAAAGGCAATCTCTTTCAGACTCAAGGGAAGGGCAACCCGAAGCGAGTTTTGGTCTTTCTTCGGATTCTCATTCATTCTCATGGCTGCCTTTTTTGGGCCACTACTGTGGGTTGCGATCCAACTCAACATGAGAGATTTGCTAATTGTCGGTACCTTTGCTCTAGGCTTTTGTATGCTGTTTTTTGGCATAGTCAACATCTTTGTTACAACGAGGCGATTACATGATGTCGGTTGGTCTGGGTGGCCGGTCGGGACACTGATTCTTCTTAGCGCTATTGGATGCTTGTTTCCAGACGGATTGGATATTCGTGCTGTATTTGATTTGATTAACACTGGAGTTTGGATTTGGATACTATTTCTTTGCTCTCGCAAATCAGAACCGCTGGATAATAAGTATGGAAAAGTTCCGATAGACTAACCTTAGACACTGCGCTTTTTGTCTGCTTAAGTCGATGAGTTCTTGTAATCCCAAAATTCGGCTAATTTTTGGGAATTAAATCCCAAAATTTGGATAACTTTTGGGAATAGGAGTCCTTGTGTACTCATAGACCTTTTTGACAAGTCGTCTTTAGCGAGTCGAACTTGCTTGATTTTAAATGGGAAAACCAAGTGGCTGTCACGTAATATACGGGTAAAAATCGGTCTTTTGTCACGAAATAACCATGTTTGAAGGGCTTGTTTGTCACGAAATCTTAGTTTTGGCTTAAGAATCGGTCCCTTTCCCCTGTCGGAAAATGACAAATGCGGATATCATGCCGCGTTGCCTTTAAAGAACATATCTGCGTTATGACGCTTCGCCCCTTTTGCGATTGCATTTATCTCGAACGAATCAATGCCAAACCCGATGCCGGGTTGCTCACGTATCTTTTGCCGGACGTGATTGACCGCGCCGAGAGTTTTTTAAGTCCGAAGCGACAATCGGACTTTCTCTGGACGCGCCTTTTGCTGGTAGCCCTGGCCAAGGTGCGAGGTCTTGCGGTGCAGTTTCGAGAAAACCCGCCCTACTCGCCGATTGTTTTATCCGACAGCCCCCTTTATTCCACGATTTCTCACACGGCAACGTTTGTCGGAGCGGCTCTTGCGACCTCTCCCATGGCGATTGATTTAGAAGTTTTGCGTGCCGATCGCCCGCTTGAGGCGATTGCCGAGCGCTGTTTCGGTCCGGTTTTTTTATCCTATTTCCCGCCGGAAGAAAAGGTGACAGCCTTTTACAAAGCCTGGGGTGTGCATGAATGCGCCGTGAAACTGAACGGAAAGTTCGTCGTCGACGGTAGCGATGTGCTCATCCGAATGTCGAATAACCGAGGTGTCCGGATTGTTCACGCGCCGATTGGGAAAAAGACGATTTTTACGCAGGCGCTTGCAGCGGATTTCCGACCCGACAATCCGATTCTTGTGACGCGTGAGATTCTCGCGCAGATGCTCGCGTCCTAACACCGATAGGCAAAACAGCACGAAAAGATAGGTTTTGTTTTCCTATTGAGTAAAACTAACTCTTGAGTCCATTGAGAGACGAAAGCCTGCCGTGCTGTTGGTGCAGTGAAACCGCCTATTTCGGTCATTTTTTCGGAGTTTGCAAAGTTTGCAGCCTGTCCCTACATTTCCAAAGGGCCATCGGATGTTGCCTAATACGCGAGAGGATATCTTTGTCCTGAAAAAGAAGTTCTGGTCGATATTTCTGCTGGTCGAACGAAGACAAAAAAGCAAGTTCTTGTTTGTTGGGTCGTAGTAACTCGGACAGGTAGTCGATAATCTGTTTACATTCTTGTTGTGCACCAAACCAAGTGTTACGACGAAGCACTGGTAGGAGATCTCTTTTAACGTCCACTTGCTTCATCGTAGTAATCTGATTGAAATTGAATCGAGTGGGCACGCCATCTGTGGCTATGGCGCTATAAAATATGACGCACTTTTTTAATAGTGACCTTTGCGACTCATTAAATGTCTCCTGTTCAATCATTGTGTGCGTGTCATAGACATCACGAGGAGCTGCACGGTTAAGCAACGCGACGATTTTTGCGCCATAGATTTCCAGTGGGTCGACAGTTAAAACCGTTAATTCTTCTAGCCACGGAAGATTAATCCGTTTGCGGACCGGCATTAATACATGGCAACGAAGCATATAGTTGATTTCAATTTTAAGATTGTCTTTCATTCCTCCGGAATTTAGGTACTCATAAACAAATGAGTCAAGCGCATGATACGTTTTGGATCTCTGACTAAGGCGATACCCAGCGGTAGTCATTTTTTTCCCGATACGGTCCGTGATTTGTGCTCGTACTGCGAGCATTTCTTCACGAGAGATATTTTCAGCAAAGTCAAAATCAATGTCGACAGACAGTCGTGGCAAGTTATTGAAGATGGTGAGATTAATGGCGGTTCCGCCTTTCAGGGCCAGAATATCGGACAGAAGGGCATCTTTTTGAATAAAGTCCAATATCTCGGCAAGACGACAGACCTTTTCGAAAGTGTCTCGTACGAAACCTAATTCACGAGCTTTACGATTTATGGAAATATTATCCAATAGCATCATAGTCCGACACTCCTTTATCCATCAGGTGTTTTAGGTTTTCCGGCGCATACAACCTCCATTCTTTATTCCACACAAAGCCCCGATTTACGTCGGACAAATAGGATTTTCCCTTCGGTAGGTGCGTTTTACACAGAGAAAAGAAGTCGTTTGAGAGGTCGAGTTCTTTGGCAAAGACCGAGAGGATAAAGCCGGTCTTTTGATAGAGAAAAGCACTCCTGTACTCGGCAAGACACCTTACGAGCGCCTCTTCGTTTAGAGCCGGCATCAGTGCAAGACAACGCAGGAGTTCTTCCAGACCGATGATTTTCCCGAGCATGTTGATTGAATCGGTCACAGTCCGTTCCGGCGTTGTCACGCGAACGCCGTGCATTTCTGTCACAAAGCCGGAAATACGGGGCAAAACACGGCGATACGTTATGCTGCCAAAGGCAAAATCCCGAAATCGGCTTTCACTCGTGACCTGCACTTCGTAGTAGACCTGGTTGGCGCATCCGTAGCATTCAAAAGCGCTGTGGTATGAGACCGTGGCATTCGGAGAGATTTGAGAAGCAATCTGATAACGGTTGAAAACGGGCTGTTGCGTTTCCAAACTGCGTGCAACATACAAATTATGTTTGACGCGTTCGATGTAGCCTTCCCTTTGGTACTCTCGAATCAACCACTTCGCCGAGGGCATGCTTCCGGTACAGCGGACGATGTCGTTTTGGGTGAAGCACCCCAATCGTAGAAGTTTTTCGTAGTGCTTCATGGCTTGTTCCTCGTTTCGTTTGTAGACAATATAGCGCAAAAGGATAGGTTTTACTATCCTTTTGTGCAAAATTTACTACGGCTTTTAAATAATCTCTTCAGCAACAGTCGCGCCCCTAAACGGCGCGAAGGGTGTCACGGTATGTCACGCAGGAAAAACGCGTAATCAAGAAATCCGATTAAAGATCTTTCGCGTAGGTATCTTTTACGCCTAAGCGTCTCCAGTACCGCCGTACGAAACGAAAAAGCCAGAAAAGAGCCCCGGCTGTCAGGAGTCCCCCGATAACCGAAAGCCAGAACGAGTACGAGTAAAGAAGGTAAATCACGAGGATGCCGACGACCATAGGAACCCCTTCCATCCACGTCAGCCCCGTTTTCTTCGGCTCTTCGGTCTTGATTCCTGCGAGTTCTGAAATCTCGATGATGCGCGTGGCGCTCTCATCTTCCGTGACGGAGCCCTGACTTTCCGGGAGTGCTACGCCGCGCTCGGCAAGGATGTGCTTGATTGCCTTATCATCGGTGTCGGTGTGTTCTTTGCCGTACAGGTCAAGAAGCGCTTGGTCGGACAGAGCTTTTAACTCGGTCAGACGCTTGCGAAAATGCTTTTTGTTATCAATCATGCTTCTATCCTTTCGAGCAAAACGGTTGCCTGAGCCGACATTCCCTCGCCTCGCCCTTCGAATCCGAGTTTTTCATTGGTTTTGGGTTTGACACTGACGTCTGCAGGATTGACTCCTAAGGTCGCAGCCAAAGTCGCTTCGATTTTTGCGACATGGGGATTGATTTTCGGAGCTTCGGTGATAAGAACGGCATCGAGATTTCCGACGCGCCAGCCGACCTCACGGACGCGCCTGACAACGTCTTTGAGCAACTGAAGGGAGTTAGCGCCGAGGTAAGATGCATCCGTATCGGAAAACAAGAGCCCGATATTACCCAAATGTGCTGCCCCCAAAAGCGCGTCAATGACGGCGTGTGTGAGAACATCCGCATCGCTGTGACCGTCAAGCCCTTTTTCATAGGCAATTTCAACGCCCCCGAGAATGAGTTTTCGACCGTCTGCAAAGCGGTGTGAGTCATATCCGAGTCCGATTCGGGTCTTGGGCATACGGTTTCCTAAAATGAGTCGCGCCAGGCGTAAATCTGCCGGTTCCGTGATTTTAAAGTTAATCGGTGAGCCGAAGACGACACGAACCGTGCCGCCGCAAGCGCGTACGGCGCTCGATTCATCTGTGGCATTAAGGTTCTTTGTTAACGCGGTTAGTAGCGTTTTCAGGGGGAAGACCTGGGGCGTTGCAATCCGCACAAGGCCGTTTCTTTCAATGTCCTGAGTGATAAGGCCGTTTTCATCGATGCGTTTTACGGTATCGGGAAGTCGCATGGCAAGGACGGCACCGGCTTTGCCCTCTTTTACGGCCTTAAGGGCAACGTCTTTTAAGTGCCACACGTCATCGGGGGATACGAGAGCGCGAGCTGCATCGTGCACAAAAACGAGCGTGTTCTCGGGAAAATCGTCTTTTAAGGCTAAAAGCGTCCGGTAGACCGTTTCTTCGCGTGTTGCCCCGCCGGTTGTCAGGACTTGGGCATTCGAAAGATCCTGAGACGCAATCACCGCATCGCCTGCCTGAACGGCAACGACAACGGTCGCCTCGGGAAGGGCTTGCTGCATGGCTTTGACCGAGACTTCGAGGACTGAACCCGCCTTTTCTCCGAGCGATAGGTATTGCTTCGGAACGGCCGAAGCCATGCGGGTTCCGGTGCCTGCGGCCGGGATAATCACAAGTGTGGGATTGTTGCCAAGAGCCACGGGTTTCTCACTTAAAACAGGGTATGTCACGATTTTTGCGAAACGAACAGGAGCAAAGCCTAATTTTAATGCCGACGTTTCGGTCTACGTGTCTTGGAGCAAAAACGACACGAGATTTTCGTGTGCGATTCCGTCTCGCGGGCGCAAGATGGGATCGAGCGACAGAACATACTTGGGCCAATTGTCTTGAATTTGATAAAGGGGAGAAAACTCGCGCTTCTCCGTTTCCGGACTTGCCAGAAGGTAGCAGACTTGAAAATACCGTTTCTCTCCGTTGCGTTCGGCGACAAAGTCGACTTCGCGCCCGTCGGCCTGACCGATTGAAAGCGTCCATCCGTGGCTCATCAGGTGGGTACACAGAATGTTTTCGAGTACATGATCGATGTCACGCAGATTCGACTGCGGGAAGAGAGCCTCGCGAAAGCCGTGATCGGCCGCGAAAACTTTCGATTGAAAGCGAAGGAGTTCTTTGCCTTTAATGTCGGCACAGGTTAATTTATCAAACGCGAAGGCTTCACATCCCGCGTCGATGTACTCCAAAATTGTGTCCCGCGATAAAGAGGTTTTTTCCGATTTCAAAAACTGTTCGATGGCTTTCGGGGAAATTCGATGTCCGATTTGCTCCGTTAGGTACCGAAAGAGCATTTCCAGACGGTGGGTTTGTCGAATATTTCGACGTTGGGCAATGTCTTTAAGAACAATGCTCTCGAAAATGTCGCGCAAATACAGGTGGGCCGATGCCGTGTCCTCGTAGGCTGTAATACCCGGCATGCCGCCGACAAGAAGGTACTCGTTCCACAAGGTCGTGCGGTCGATTGCCTGATCGGTTTGTTTGGCCCGGTGTGCCTGGCGAGCCTCACAAAACTCGGCAAACGTAAACGGAAAAACGCGAAAACGCACAAAACGACCCGCCAGGTGCGTTGCAAGTTCTCCTGAGAGGAGCTTGGAATTGGACCCTGTGACGTAGATATCGCAGCGGTTTTCCGAGCGAAGGGAATTGACGCATAACTCCCAGTTCGGTACGTTTTGGATTTCGTCTAAAAAGACAGTCAAACGTGCCGGAGAGCGGTCGATGGCTTTTCTGATGTAGGCGTAGAGCGTCTGATAGTCCGTAAGGTCCGAGAGCGTCAGGAGTTCGAAGTTCAAAAAGAGGAAGGCGTTTTCCGGCAGTCCCCCTCGCCTTTTTTTGTCCTCGGCTATGAGGCGCAGCAACGAAGACTTTCCCGTACGGCGCATTCCGGTGATGACTTTCACGAGGCCGTCATCGTAAAACGGGACAATTTGTTTGAGTAGGTGCGGGCGACTGATTAACATGCGGTCTTCCTTGGGCTTAATCCGATCTATCATCGAGTATAGTCGATGATTTGATTAAAAAGAAGCATTTCGTCGATTATAGTCGATAGACGTGTCGCCCTGAAAGGACTTAACCGGATACGCTGCGCTTTTTTACCTTGGCAAGGCGGGAGGCAATCGGCTCAAAGGTCTTTCGATGAATCGGGAGAACACCCAGACGCTCGATGGCGGCCATGTGCTCGGCCGTCCCGTACCCCATGTGGTGCTCAAATCCGTATCCCGGATACTCCTTGGCATAACGCTTAAAAAGCGCATCGTGCGCCGTTTTGGCCAAAATCGAGGCAGCGGATATTTCCGGAACCCGGTCATCGCCCTTGATAATCGTCCGAATCCGATACGGCATATGGGGCATGCGGTTGCCGTCGATTAAAAGAATGGTCGGTCGAATCGAAAGTCCTAAAACGGCTCGCTTCATCGCAAGGAGCGTAGCTTCAAGGATGTTCATCGAATCGATTTCTTCGACGGTGGCAAAGGCCACGGACCAGGCAAGGGCTCGTTCTTGAATAATCGGGGCTAAGGACTCTCGTTCGGCAGGCGTCAGTTTCTTACTATCTTTAAGGCCTTCGATCGGATTTAAGGGATTTAAGATTACGGCCGCCGCATAGACGGGACCGGCAAGCGGCCCCCGCCCGGCTTCGTCGATACCGGCAGGAAGACGCATGTCATCTTGAGAGTCGGTTTCAAATAAATCGAGCGTGGCGCGGTCTTTCATCGGTATCAGAGTAGAAAAACATGTTCCTTATTTTGAACGCGCCGGGCACAAAAAAGCAACCCGAAGGTTGCCTTTTTGCCCGAGACTGCCTGTTTAGGAGGCGGTCTTTTCGTCTTTCAATTTTTCCGGGATGTATCGAAATTCGTAATCGTTCAAAGCCTCGGAAGCAATCTTCCCGAGGCCGATTAAGGCGATGAGGTTCGGAATGACCATCAGGCCGTTAAATAAGTCTGCCAGTTCCCACACAAGGTTCACTTGCAAGAGCGAGCCCAAAAAGATAAAGAGAACGACGATGTACTGGTACGGACGCACGTAACGCGGACCGAAGAGGAATTTGACGTTTTGCTCGGCAAAAAAGTACCAGCCGATAATCGTCGAGAAGGCAAAGAAAAGAAGACAAATTGCCACAAATCCGTAACCGAACGAGCCTAAACCTAATTGGAAGGCGTGCTGCGTTAAGGCAATGCCCGTGGTTTTTCCGTCCAAAACTCCGGTACTTAAAATCACGAGCGCCGTCATATTAAGGACCACGAACGTATCGAAAAAGACGCCCATGATGGCCACAAGACCTTGCTTGGCCGGGTGGTCGACCTTCGCGACGGCGTGCGCATGCGGGGTCGAGCCCATACCCGCTTCGTTACTAAATAGGCCGCGGGCCACGCCGTACCGAATCGCTTCCTTGACGCTTGCACCGATTACACCGCCCGTTGCCGCCGTCGGATTAAAGGCACCGACGAAAATCATCTCGAAGGCCGGAATGATTTGGTCGAAATACTCGATTAACACAACCAAGCCGCCCGCGAGGTAAAAAAGCGCCATGATCGGAACGATTTTTTCCGTGGTCGAGGCAATGCGGCGAATTCCGCCGATGAAAATAAAGGCGGCAATGAGAGCAATGACAACACCGACAACCCAAGGCGGAATGCCGAAGGCAAAGTCAAAGGCAAGCGCAATGGAATTGGCCTGCACCATATTGCCGATAAAGCCCAGAGCAATGATGATGGCTACGGAAAAAAACATCGCCAGGGGCTTGCAGTGTAAGCCGTTTGTAATGTAGTACGCCGGTCCCCCCGTCACGTGCCCGTTTGCGTCCTTGTTTTTAAAGTGCTGCGCCAGGACGGCTTCGACGAAGATGGTTGCCATGCCGAAAAAGGCGGCAAGCCACATCCAAAAGATTGCACCCGGGCCCCCCATGGCCAGGGCCGTGGCGACACCGGCAAGATTTCCGGTCCCGACCTGTGCGGCAATGGCTGTAGCCAGGGACTGGAAGGAACTCATGCCCGTGCCGTCGGCCTTATTGCCGAAAAACTTGACGTGACGCAGAACGTAGGACGCGGCTCGACCGAAACGGCGAACCTGCACGAAGCGCAACTTAAAGGAAAAATAAATGCCGGTGCCGACAAGCAAAGGAATCAGGCAGAACGGCCCCCAAAGAACACTGTTTAAGTTAGAAACAAATGCAGTTAACTCGTGCATAGGTTTCCTCCTTTCATCAAAAAGAATTAAGGACGAACCCGGAAACCTTTCACGAATCAGGGCCACGGCGGCAATTGTTTCAGAAAGTGACTTAATCGAGCAAGTTTTTATGAGGTACCCAGACCAGGCGTACGCGATTGTGTATCAAATCGGTCTCAGCAAAATATCTTATATCGCTCCCGAGACCGGCAGCAAAAATGAGGGTGTCATTGAGCCAGACAAGCGGCAATTTGATGCGCTCGAAGGGCGGAATCTTCGCAGCCTGGTACTGGAGCTTGAGGTTGCGACTCGGGCGTAAGGCATAAAGCTTAATCTTTTCACCCCCGCGCCGCGCGCGTAAGCGGAGAGGCCCTTTTTTTAGGATATCGGCATCAAAGCCTTCTTCACCTTCTCGGCACGGGATAAAGCAAAGCGATCCGCCCCAGAGCGGAAAACTGACGGACGCCTCCCCATTCCAGACAAAGTCTTGATCGAGCGCTGCAATCGGACGCTTACCGACGGCATCGGTCAAAATAAGTTTCATGCCCCAGCGCCTCAGCTCTTTTCCTTCAAAGCGAATCGCCAGTTTGGTGTCCGTATCCGATTCGCAAATCTGACGCAGTGTTTCCGTCATTTTTGCCTTGCTCGGATAACGAATCTTGTTTTGCTTGAGCCAAGTGCGTACGACAAGCGCCTGACGCTCTTCGGTGAGCTCTCTTAGGGCTTTAATCGAAAGTGAATTGTCACTCGCATTTAAACAATGTCGTGTATCTTCAAGGGCTAAGTCCTTGAGTATCTCCGATGCGGTAGCGATATTTCGAATCGAGCGGTCGGCAGCTTCTTTCCATCCCGTGCGTGCCTCGGCAAGAACCGGAAAGACCTTATTTCGAATGAGGTTCCGCAGATAACGCGTGTCGGTGTTGCTCTCGTCTTCGACAAAGCGTAAGTGCTGAGATTTGACGTAGGCAGTAATCGTTTCACGCTCAATCTGTAAAAAAGGACGCGCGAGTGTCACGGGTTGCCCTTTTCCGAACGAAAGATCTCGCGTGCAAGGCAGGGACGAAAGCCCCTCAAGGCCTGCTCCGCGCATCCAAGAAATCAGAAACGTTTCGAGTTGATCGTCTAAGTGATGGGCCGTCATGACAGCATCGGCCTTAAGTGCGACTGCCCTTTTGTAAAGCGCCCGGTATCGCGCCTCGCGAGCCGCCGCTTCCAGACCTAACCGAGAAGCCCGAGAGACAAAGACACGAATCTCCTCGAAAGGAATCCCGAGTTTTTTACATTGCTCGGCGCAGATTTTTCCCCAAAGGTCGGCATTTTCCGAAAGTCCGTGGTTGATGTACACGGCCGTAATCGAAGAAATTTCGCTTTGATGCGCTTGCTTCAGTGAGGCTACGGCAATCGACAGGAGCGCTGCCGAATCGCGTCCGCCCGAGTAGGCAATCACGAGGCGAACGGGACTGACGGTCGATAGCGAAAACTCGGAGGCTTCGGTTTTCATTCGCGCTTGTGACACATTGCGCACCGAGGCCATAAAGGCGTCAATCAGCGTCATTTTGTTCGACCCTCTGGCGCGGGTCGCTTTCCCGTCTTTTTTCATGACGTCTCACTTGTTTCTTTTTTCACTTTCCGAGTGGCGGTGCGCTTTTTATCGGCGCTTTTTCCTGCGGCGGCTTGGGTTGTCTTTGCCGCTTTTTTTCGGGGTGCGGCTTTCTTTACTGCAACTTTCCGAGGCTTGACGGGCTTTTTCTCGACGTTAGGCGTTGCCGATTGCTCTTTAAGGGTTTGCGCAACGTCTTTCCGTTCTTGAGGGGCATCCTGAGTTGCCGGTTGCGTTGAAATCACGCTTTTTTCTTCGAGGTATTTGCCGTAAAGCGCAAGGCGCGTACTTCGACGCGCTAACAGATCTTCGGTTGAAAACGTCAAAAGCGCTCCCAGTTGGTCGGCAAGGGCCTTTCGAAGCGTTAAAGCCATAAGGGCCGGATCGCGGTGCGCTCCTCCGAGGGGCTCGGAAATAATCTTATCCACAAGGCCGAGATTAAAGAGTTTGGCAGCCGTAAGCGAAAGAGATTCGGCCGCTTCCGGGGCTTTGCCGGCATCTTTCCAGAGAATCGAGGCGCAGCCTTCGGGGCTGATAACCGAGTAGACGGCGTACTGCAAAATCATCACCGTGTCGGCAACGGCAAGCGCGAGTGCGCCTCCCGAGCCTCCTTCCCCGATAATCACACTGATGACGGGAACTTTTAGGTGCGTTAATTCGAAAATCGACCGCCCGATTGCCTCGGCCTGATTGCGTTCTTCGGCATCGATTCCGGGGTATGCCCCCGGGGTATCGACAAAGGTAATCACGGGTAGCCCGAACTTTTCGGCAAGCTTCATGACGCGAAAGGCTTTGCGAAATCCCTCGGGCTTGGTCATGCCGAAGTTGCGCTTGGTGCGCTCTTTGGTATCGCGCCCTTTTTGATGGCCGATGACGGCTACGGCGTGTTTGCCGAGGTGCGCAAGTCCCGCGACAATCGAAGCATCGTCGGCAAACATCCGATCGCCGTGGAGTTCCGTAAAGTCGCTGAAGATAGCCTGAATGTAGTCAAGCGTATAGGGACGTGCTGGGTGGCGTGCTAATTGCGTAATTTGCCAATCCGTCAGGTTCGAGTAAATCTCCGAGAGGCGTTTGGCATAACTGCGTTTAAGCTGAGAAAGGCGCGAGGCGCGATCGGTGTCGCTTACGGAGGTATCGAGTTCGAGCTCTTCGATTTTATTGTGGATGACTTCTAAATCTTCCTCAAAATCAAAATAGGAAATCTTTTTTACCATCGCCCTCAACGTCCTCGTTGTCTTTAATAACGCACGGCAAATCCCGTGCGGTCACGCCAAAGGAGCCACGTGGCGGCCGTGCGATACGGACGCCACGTGTCACTGACGCTTAACATTGTATCGAGATTGCCGAAAAGTTTGAGTCCGGCTGCCTTCAGTCCGTAGTCGCCGAGAGGGAAGACATCGGGGCGATTGAGTCCGAAAATTAAAATCATGTGACCGGTCCAGGGACCTACGCCCTTAATGGCTGTCAAGCGCGCGAGAACCTCCTCGTCCGTTATGGGGCTTAGTGCCGTTTGCGTGAGAGTCCCGGCTAAAAAACCTCGGGCAAGGCCCGAAAGCGCGCTTTGTTTGGTGCCCGAAAGGCCGAGCCCTTTTAAGCCTTTAAGGCCGAGCGTGCGAATTCCCAAGGGGCAATTGCCCGGGCTCGCCTCATGAGCGGCCTTTAAAACCCGGTCTTTGGCTTTGACGGCGGCGTCGTTACTCACCTGTTGGCCGCACACGGCCCGTACCATGGCAGAAAATAAATCCGTACACGACATGAGACCGTCGCCCCGAGCGTTTTCGATCAAGGGGGATAAGGTCGAATCGCTCTTTAAATGGTCAAGAGCCGCCTCCCACCAAGAAACGACCGTCAGGCGCGTCTCCACGTCGTAACTCCCGCCCTGTCTTCAAGGACGATACCGGCTTCGGTAAGTTCCTGACGAATGGCATCGGCCTTGGCCCAGTCTTTTGCAGCCTTCGCCGCGGCGCGCTCTGCAATTTTTTCTTCAATGGTGGCTTCGTTTAGCCCTGTCGTGGCACCCTTGATGAACGTGGCCGGGTCTTTCGTGAGAATATTAAAAATCTTTCCGAGCGAAAGAAGTTCGGAAGAAAGCGCCGTATCCTTGGTGCGATTGACTTCAGCGGCAAGCTCAAAGAGCACGCCCACGGCCTGCGGGGTATTGAAGTCATCGTCCATCGCCGCCTTAAAGCGTGCGGCAAAGGGCCTGTTCCAATCAATCGGTACCCCTTCCCGTGCCGGTGTTTCGTTCAAAGCACTGTAAAGGCGCGTTAGTCCCTTATGCGCATCTTCGATTAGGCTCGGATTAAAACTAATCGGGCTTCTGTAGTGACTGCGAAGTAAGAAAAAGCGCAACGTCTCGTTGCCGTTTCCTTCTCCGTACTTACCGTTTGTTTCCTTTAAGGCGTCGCGGATTGTCCAGAAGTTTCCGAGCGATTTACTCATTTTTTCTTCGCTACCGTCGGCACTTCGAACACGCAGGGGGCCCGAATGCATCCAGATATTGGCAAAGCCCGGTCCGTGCGCCCCCTCGCTTTGGGCGATCTCGTTTTCGTGGTGCGGGAAAATCAAATCCGGACCGCCCCCGTGAATATCAAAGTGTTCCCCGAGGTAAAAGCAACTCATAGCCGAGCACTCGATGTGCCAGCCCGGCCTCCCCTCGCCCCACTTAGAGGCCCAGTGGGGTTCGCCCGGTTTGGCGTGCTTCCAAAGGACAAAATCCAAGGGATCGTGCTTGGTGTCGGCAACGCCGACGCGTGCGCCCGAGCGCAAATCATCGATGCTTTTACCCGAGAGTTTCCCGTAATCTTTAAATTTGCGGACGGCGTAGTCCACATCGCCGTCAGATGCTTGATACGCCAAGCCCTTTTTTTCCAGGATTTCGATAAGACCGAGCATTTGGGGGATAAATTGCGTTGCACGCGGCTCGTATGTGGGAGCCAAGCACCCTAAGGCGAGCATATCCTCTTGCATGGCTTTAGTGAACGTCTCCGTCAGTTCCGTCGTGGAAATCCCCCGCTCGGCAGCCCGGCGGATGATTTTATCGTCCACATCGGTGATGTTACGTACGAACGTGACATCGTATCCGGAGGCTTCAAGCCAGCGACGCACGATGTCAAAGGCCACGAACGTGCGCCCGTGTCCGATGTGCGTTAAGTCATAAACCGTCACACCGCACACATACATGCCGACCTTGCCGGGGTGAAGGGGTTTGAAGACTTCGGTTTTTTTCGAGAGAGTCGAATAAATGGATAAAGACATAGTAATTCGTTAAAAAATGAGACCGGGGCCCCGAATCGGGTACGTCCGTCATTAAAATGGCGATTCAGTATAAACAGGTTTACCCCATTGTGTTCGAAATTCTCGGGACTTTTCTTTTCTATGAAGCGACCTTTTCTGACCTTTCTTTCGGCGTTTGCCCTCGCAACGGCGCTTGTGCCGACGACCCATGCGGCCGTTGACTTGGACAACCCGTCTGTGAAACTGGCGCCCGATCAGATTCCTTCGGCCGTCGAGCGCTTAATTCGCGAGAAAAAATTCGACATGGCTTTAGAGTACATCAATGAAGGGCTGGCCCAAAACCCGATTTCCGCGCAATTAAAGTTCCAAAAGAGTGTTCTTTATGAGGCCGAGGGGCGACCGGACCTTGCCCAACAGGAGTTGGAGTCCTTTATCAAGACCTTCCCGGAAGTTCCCGAGGCCTATAACAATCTGGCGCGGTACGCGAGCAATCGGGGCGATTATAAAAGGGCCGAAGAGCTTTTAACGCAAGCCTTGGCCCTACGCCCGAACTACACGACGGCTCGGGAAAATCTAGCGAATGTGTATTTGGCCGAGGCCGCTCAGGCTTTGAAGGTTGCCGCCAAGGGCGGCTCTCGCTCGGCCGTGCGGCGCCTGACGGCTTTAGAAGATCTTTTGAAGGATTAGCGGTATGAAGATGCGTTTTCGCCCGGCCCTCGTGACTCTTGCGGCGATTGCCGGTTTTGCTCTGATGCCTTTTGAGGCACCCCAATGCGCTCCGACCCCGGTGACGGCGGTCATCGAAACGACGATGGGAACGATTGAAGTGCGCCTGGATGCGACTCGGGCACCCGTCACGGTGAAAAACTTTACGGACTACGCCGAAAGCGGCTTTTATGACGGAACGATTTTCCATCGCGTTATCGAGGGGTTCATGATTCAAGGCGGCGGTTTTACAAGCGATATGGCGCAAAAAAAGACTGCGGCTAAGATTGTCAACGAAGCACGCGGCACCGAATCGAATCGTCGCGGAACCGTTGCCATGGCTCGCACGAGCGAGCCCCACTCGGCCACAAGCCAGTTTTTCATCAACACAAGCAATAATGATTTTTTAGATGCGGATAAAAGCCGAGACGGCTGGGGATACGCCGTCTTCGGACGCGTGACACGAGGGATGGACGTTGTCGATAAGATTTCGCTCGTTCGTACAGGAAAGCGCGGGTTTTACTCGGACGTTCCCGTGACGCCCGTTTTCATCAAATCGGTCCGCATCATTGATACGACAAGGAAAGCAAAATGATTCGTTTGACGACCAATAAAGGCGTAATTGACATTGAACTGAATCGGGAAAAAGCGCCCGTTACCTGCAAAAACTTTGAAGATTACGTCACCTCGGGCTTTTACGACGGGACGATTTTTCACCGCGTCATCAAGGGATTTATGATCCAAGGAGGCGGTTTTTTGCGCGGTCTGAAGCAAAAGGACGGCGTTAAGGACCCTATTGCCAACGAGGCGGCCAATGGACTGTCCAATGACAAATACACCATTGCCATGGCCCGTACGAACGATCCCCATTCCGCCACGTGCCAATTTTTCATTAACGTCGCGGATAACGACTTTTTAAATTTCACGTCTCCGGATTCCCGCGGCTACGGATACGCTGTTTTCGGGCGCGTTGTCGCCGGCTTTGATGTCGTCGATGCCATTGCGCAAATGCGCACGGGTCGCGTCGGTTGGTACGATGACGTTCCCAATGACGATGTCGTGATTGAAAAAGCCGAGATTCTTGCGGATTGCTAAGGCGTTATGAGGCCCACGCTCCCTCTTCCGCGCGATGCGGCGACTCGGTTTGTCGAGCCGCCTCACAATCCCGTGTTTGTTGCCGACATTCACCTATCGTGGCGAAAAAGACATATTGCACGGCGATTTCTCGCATTTTTGTCGCAAGAGGCGTTGGGTTTTGACGAGCTATTTATTCTCGGGGACCTTTTTGAATTTTGGATCGGCGATGAGGCGCTTTTTGTCGCCTCCCCCGTGATCAAAGCTTTAAAGCGCTATACGGGCACGGGAAGAAAGCTTTACGTGATGCCCGGAAATCGCGATGTCCTACTCGGAGCTCACTTTGCGCATCGCACGGGAGCAACATTGATTACCAGTCCCACGGTCGTAACCTGTCATGGAAAGCGCATCCTTTTAGCCCACGGTGACGAGTGGTGTACGCTCGATCCCGACTATCAGGCATTTCGAGCGCGTGTGCGGTCCGAAGCGTTTCAACGTCAGGCGCTTTCGATGGCTCTTCCGATGCGTCTTATTTGGGCGCTTCGCGCGCGCAGCCTTTCTAAGCGCCATAAGACACAGCGAACACCCGAACAGATGGACGTCGTTCAGGCTTCCTTTCTTGCCGACGCCGAAAAAGAAAACTGTCAAGCTATTGTCCACGGCCATACGCACAAGCCCGCTTTGTATGAGGAGGGTCCCGTCACGCGCCTTGTGCTGCCCGATTGGAAGGAAGAAACGGATGATTCCTCTTCTCGTTACGGCTGGGCTCAAGTCGATTCTCAGGGCGCCTTAAAGCTCGTGGTCCGTCCTCTTTAAGATTCAATCATGCCGCGCCTATTTGATTCTCACTCGCACATCAATGCCAAGGAGTTCGATGCCGATCGCCCTCTTGTCATTGACCGCATGCGTCAAGCGGGTCTTGTCGGAGCCCTTGTTTTAGGGTGTGACAGATCTGAAATCGACGGCATCAAAGACCTTGTGCACGAAAATCCCGGTTTTTTGTACGGCGCCTGGGCCCTTCACCCCGAGTACGCGGATGTGCCCGAGACGAGTGTGAACGAGATTTGTGATATCTGCTCGGCCCCGGAAATTACGGCCGTCGGGGAGACGGGTCTGGATTTTCATTGGTGCCACGGCGATTTAACCTGGCAAAAAGAGCGATTTCGGATGCATATCAGAGCGGCGAAAATCCTTAAAAAACCCCTTGTCGTGCATGCGCGCGAAGCGGAAAAAGAAGCCGTTGAAATCTTAAAAGAAGAAGACGCCGGTGATGTAGGCTTTGTGATGCACTGCTTTGCCGGCGACAAAGTAACGGCATATTCTGCCATTGATGCCGGGGGCATGATTTCGTTTACCGGTGTAATAACCTTTAAATCTGCCGGCCCCTTGCGCGAAGTTGCCCGGGCTCTTTCGCTTGAGTACCTCATGATTGAAACCGATTGCCCGTACATGGCGCCCGTTCCCTATCGCGGGAAGCGCAACGAGCCGGCGTTTACGGTCAAAATTGCCGAGTGCCTGGCCTCTCTTAAAGGAACGGATGTCGAGACGATTTCGGAAATGACAACGGCCAATGCCTTGCGATTTTTCCGTCTGGAGAAATAAATGCGTTTAAATATGGGTTTTAAAGGAAAGGTGGTACTTCTTTGTGCGGCGGCTCTGTTTGTCACGGGAGCCGCATACGCGAAGGGGTCACTCGGTCAAGTACGTGTTTTAACCGATACACAAATTGAGTTTTCCGATGCCGTCGAGCACGACCGCCTCTCGGTGCTGGAAAAACTCATTACAAGCGGCATTGATCCCAATCAGATGGTCCGCGAAGGCGACCCGGCTCTGGTGCGTGCGATTCGCCTGGGAAATACCGACCTCGTGGAATACCTTCTAAAACAGCCGAACCTCGATTTAAACATGAGTAGCGACTACGGGGAAACGGCTCTCATGCTTGCAGCCTTTGCCGGTAACGAGGATTTGACGAAAACCCTGGTGGAAAAAGGTGCTTCGATTAATAAAACCATCGGTTGGTCGGCTCTTCACTACGCCGCAACGAACGGGCACGATGCAATCGTGAGTTACCTTCTTTCCAAGGGGGCCGACGTAAATGTCAGGACCGATGCCGGCGTGACGCCGCTTTATATGGCGGCACGCGGTAGGTATCGTAAGACCGTGATGATGCTCCTGAGAGCCGGGGCGTATCGCGATTTATGTAACGTTCAGGGGCAAAGCCCGGCCGATGCCGCCCGGAAAGCAGGTGATACGGAACTTGCCGATTACTTGGCTGTCGATCGCTGCATCGAGCCTCCGACAAGTCCTTTCCGGAAAAAAATCGAGTCGGCTGAGAAAAAGTAAGAGGCTCTGAGGTTTTTACTTGATACGTACCTGAGCGCTTACGGTCAATGTGACGGTTGATTCTCCGGCTTCAAGTGTCGGCAGCACGGCATTTTCCATTGCATCGAACGAGGCGGCTTTTGCCGCGCGCATCATGCGGACGGCCGGATACCCGGCTTGTCCCAAGTCAATCGACTCGATTTTGACATTCGAGGCGTTCTTGCCCATGGATTTTGCCACTTGCGTTGCCCGCTCTCCGAGGTGCGTCATCGCTTCGTCAATGAGCGATGTCTGTACGGCTTGACGCGCTTTTGGGGAAAGTGAAAAGGAAATGCCGTCAAAGGCAAAATAAGGCTGAGCCGCTTCAATGATGTGTGCCGCCTCGGGAGCATCTTTGACCGTGACACTCAGAGATTGACGGACTTGCCAGCCGCCGATGACGGCCGCCTCTCCTTTTTTGGGGGTGACGTATTGCGGCCAGGACGAAAGCTCCGTGGTTTTAAATTTGGCATTCGGGATGTTCAGGGCCTTTAACGCCGCCAAACCCTTTTCGGTTGTCGCAAGAACCGTGCGTGTGACGGCTGCAGCATCTTTACCTGTTTGCATGCAATAAAGAGTTATCGTCGCTTGATCGTTGGCTTGCGAGATTGTCGCTCCGGCCGAAAGAGTGACGAGCGTTCCGGCTTTGCCCGGCGTCATTCCGGCAGGAAGACCGGCAGTGGCTGAAAAGGCGGCAACGGCTAAAAAGGCAGGAAGAAGAAAACGATTATTTTGCATGACAACCATCCTCATGAATGCGTTGGAATCAATACACGCATTTTGCTCAATTACCGACAGAAAAACTCCGTAAGCAACAGACGGAAACAGTATTTAACCGAATACACTGAAAAAATGATTCGGCCAGCATTTCGGAGATGCCCTTACAAAACTCGAAACAGTGTCCTCAATAAGCAGTCAAACGGTTTAACTTAGCGTTAGCGCAGAGAGTTGACAACGCGCACTGTTGTCCCTTTTTCGTTGCAAATCCGAATCGAGGTGGTTTTTTCGTGTTTTTAACGGGGAGCTACTCAAAACGATAAGGCTTTCCGCTCCCTTGCTAAACTTCTCGACATCTTTTATCAGGGGGACTCGGATGCTCAATTTTTCCTGTGACTATTTGGATGGTGCTCACCCCAAGGTCTTTGAGGCACTAAAAAGGTGCAATGACTTGAAGACCGGTTGTTACGGCGTCGGGGACGTTGTCAGTGAAGCAGCCCGAACAAAAATCCGTCAAGCCTGCGGGACGCCCGAAGCACAAATCTACTTTCTTTCAGGCGGAACTCAGGTGAACAAAGTCGTGCTTAGCACCTTATTAAAGCCTTGGCAATCCGTGATTGCCGCCAAGACCGGGCACATCGCCGTGCATGAGGCAGGGGCAATCGAAGCCTCCGGGCATAAGGTGGTGGAAGTACCGGGAAACAACGGGAAACTGTCTGCACAGCAACTTGATGCGGTATTTGAGGCCTGGGAGAAAGACAGCAATCGCGACCACATGCCTCAGCCGGGTGCGGTGTATGTGACGCAACTGAACCATACCCCGTCTAGTAGGCCACCTACAGACGGGGTAT